>MDTG01287187.1_pt1 | contig 21945 bp, 15 predicted proteins | sample 811421 | NCBI WGS metagenome assembly MDTG01 (sample SAMN05326645, study PRJNA326480) | marine metagenome | isolation source: seawater | place: Pacific Ocean: South East | collected 2011 | reverse complement strand
GACATTGGTGTCATCACAGGATATCCATCTCATCCCGACACTCTTGAAAAAGCAGGCGGCGCAGATGCTGACATGATTATTGCTGTCACGGAAAGTGATGAGACTAACATGGTCGCGTGCAGAGTAGCATTCTCACTATTCCAAACAGCAAAAAAGATCTGTCGCATTCGATCCACCTCTTACTTAGTAAGTGATAAATTATTTGGAAAAAAGGGCATTGCCGTTGATGTTGTAATTAGTCCCGAGATTATCGTTTCTCAGGCGATCAGTAGATTGTTAAGTTTACCCGGCTCACTGCAAGTTTTGGATTTTGCAGATGGGAAGGTTCAGCTTGTAGCTGTAAAAGCTTTCTACGGCGGCCCCTTAGTAGGGCAGCAATTACGCCTTCTTAAAGAACATATGCCGTCGGTTGATACACGCGTAGCCGCGATCTTTCGTAAAGATCGCCCAATAATCCCTGAAGGCACCACAGTAATTGAAGCAGGAGACGAGGTATTTTTTGTTGCGGCGAAGGATGATATACGCGCCTGTATGAGCGAACTTAGGAGAATGGATCGTCCATACAAGCGGATCATGATCGCAGGTGGCGGCAATATAGGTTTGCGCCTTGCCGAAAGCATTGAAGAAGAATATAAAGTAAAAATAATTGAAAGGAATGCCGAGCGATGCCGGTTCTTATCTGAAAATCTAAATTCTGCGATAGTTCTCAACGGAGAAGCCTCAGAGCACGACTTGCTAATAAATGAGAATATTGATGATATTGATGTTTTCTTAGCTCTAACTAATGATGACGAAGATAACATTATGTCTTCACTGTTAGCCAAAAGGCTTGGTGCAAAAAAGGTTATGACTATTATTAACAACCCAGATTATGTCGACCTTCTCCAAGGAGGAGAAATAGATATTGCTATTTCTCCGCAACAAGCGATTACAGGTAGTTTACTTACTCACGTTAGGCGAGGAGATGTGGTCAATGTCCATTCACTTAGGCGCGGCGCGGCCGAGTCAATCGAGGCAATTGCCCACGGGGACATTACTTCTTCACGAGTGGTTGGGCGTGCAATAAGAGAAATCGATTTACCCGAAGGAACAACGATTGGAGCAATAGTGCGAGGAGACGAAGTTCTTATTGCTCATGATTCAACCATCGTTGAATCAGACGATCACGTCATATTATTTTTAGTCGATAGCAAAAGGATTCCAGAAGTAGAGCGATTATTCCAAGTTGGTTTTGGCTTTTTCTGAGTATTTAAACGATGCATGCTCTTATTATTCTTAAAATTCTTGGTTTATTACTCATGCTTTTTAGCATGCTTGGAAATATCCCGCCAATCTTAGTATCACTTTTCTATGATGATGGGATGATTATGCCATTCTTACAGAGCATGAGTATAATTTTTGGCTCTGGTTTAACGATGTGGCTTATGTCATTGCGGTCCAAAGCAGAGCTGAATACACGCGATGGGTTCTTGATCGTTACTCTTTTTTGGATTGTCCTGGGCACGGCAGGCAGCTTGCCTTTCATATTTTCACCTTTGGTAAGTCTGTCCTACACGGATTCAATATTTGAGTCCCTTTCAGGCTTAACGACAACAGGAGCTACCGTTATTTCTGGGTTAGACTTTTTGCCCAAATCAATCCTTTTCTACCGCCAACTCCTACAATGGCTCGGTGGCATGGGCATCATAGTATTGGCTATGGCTTTACTACCCATGCTTGGCATTGGTGGGATGCAACTTTATCGGGCCGAAAGCCCCGGCCCAGTTAAAGACAACAAACTACTGCCTAGGCTTGCAGAAACGGCAAAAGCGCTTTGGTATATTTATCTTGCTTTAACGCTTCTTTGTGCGCTCGCATACTGGGCAAGTGGTATGCCAGCTTTCGACGCCATTAGTCATAGCCTGTCTACTATCGCAATAGGAGGATTTTCAACACACGATGCAAGCCTCGGTTATTTTAACAGTCCCAGTATTGATCTTGTCGCCATAATATTTATGATTATAGCGGGCGTAAATTTTGCTTTGCACTTTACTGCTTGGCAGCAAAAAAAAGTAAAACACTACTTTCTAGACTCTGAGTTCCAATTCTATACTTTTATACTAGCAGTCATATCTCTCATCACTATAACTATGCTCTCAAAGTTTGAAGTCTATAGCACTATTGAGGAAACAATAATAAAAGGCGCGTTCCAAGTTGTTTCTTTTGCAACAACTACAGGTTTCGCTACTGCGGAATATAGTTCCTGGCCATTATTTTTACCCTATATTTTACTTTATGTTGCGATCGTTGGAGCGTGCGCAGGATCGACCGGTGGCGGCATGAAAGTTATCCGAATCTTATTGATTTTTAAACAAGGGTTTCGCGAAATTCAAAGGCTTATTCATCCTAAAGCGATCATACCAATCAAACTTGGCCGGCATGCTGTCTCAGACCGGGTAATTGAAGCAGTATGGGGGTTTTTTGCCGTCTACGTTATGGCTTTTATGCTCATACTACTAGCATTACTTGCTACAGGCCTTGATATTGTCACTGCCTTTAGCGCAGTTGGTGCGTGCATAAATAATTTAGGTCCGGGATTAGGAAGTATCAGTTCAACCTATGGTCATATTCCAGATCCTGCTAAATGGGTCTTATGTTTAGCTATGCTGTTAGGCCGTCTAGAAATCTTTACCTTACTGGTACTTTTCACGCCCATGTTTTGGAGGCGCTAATAAAATTCAGATCCATCAGGCTGTTTCTTAAACCGCTTGTACTCCCATTGATATTGCTCAGGTGCCTCATGGATACAATCCTCTACCGCCGTGTTGACTGCCTGCACAGATTCAAAGATATTATCAGAAAAAAAACTTACATTTATCTCTTTAACAATCACCTTAAAACCTTCAGACCTTGCATTACGCTTTGCAAAGCCATAAAAAACTCTGCATGGCCGCTTTGCAGCTAATTTACTTGCAAGCGTCATGGTTAAAGCCGGGTTTTCAAAAAAATTAACAAAAACTCCTCCCTCATCTGTTGGAACTTGATCTGGAAGCATCGCGACCAAATTGCCACGCTTAAACGCCGCCACTAGCTTAGAGACACCTCTGCGATTAGCAGGCAAAAGCTCTACTCCACTGCGTGAACGTGCCTTCACAATCATATCGTTTATCTTCTTATTCTTTGGAGGCTGAAATAAAAAACTACTCGATAGCGTTTTAGAAACATAGAAACCAAAAATTTCCCAATTGCCAATATGCGGAGCAAATAGAATTACTCCGTTGTCAGACAAATAAGCCTCATTTAGGGCATCGACCCCCTCAGAATCTGTTACCAAAGCTAAAGTATCTTTAATGGGCAACAACCATGCTTTCCCCATCTCAAGGACTGTTGCTATAGTCGATTGCAAGCTTAACCTCACAAGCCGGGCGGTTTCCGCCTCGTTATACAAAGGGAAGCAGACCTTCAAGTTTCTGCGTGTGGTGTCACGCGAGCGGTTCGGGAAAGTCATCATAAGTTGCGCCAGACCTCCTGCCAATGCGTGCAAAAACGTTAAGGGCAAAACGGAACTTGTCCATAAAAAACTTCTGAAAACCATAAATTTAATTGTTTGGATGATGTCTGCCAAAACTGATTACCCGAATTTATCAATTGAAATCATATTGTAATCGTCTAACGTCTTATTCTTCAAAACTTAATAATAAATCATAATTTAGTAAATCACGACGTGAGCAGTGATGAGTGGATAACTAACTAAAAATCACGGATAATTTCACCATCATTTAAATAAGCGACACAGGACTATCTTGACTCAATTATCCTCTCAAATAACGTTCCAAGAACTTATTTTAGCTTTACAAAATTTTTGGGCAAAAGCAGGCTGTGTAATACTTCAGCCCCTAGATATCGAAATTGGAGCAGGGACGTTTCACCCTGCAACTTTTCTCAGGGCAATTGGCCCAGAGACCTGGAACAGCGCATATGTTCAACCTTGTCGAAGACCAACAGATGGAAGGTACGGTGAGAACCCGAACAGGCTGCAACATTATTACCAGTTTCAAGTCGTCCTCAAACCATCTCCAGCGGATATTCAAACGCTATATCTAGAGTCGCTTACGGAACTGGGTATCGATATGACAACACATGATGTCAGATTTGTAGAGGATAATTGGGAATCTCCAACACTTGGCGCCTGGGGACTTGGCTGGGAAGTTTGGATTAATGGAATGGAAGTAACTCAATTTACTTATTTTCAGCAAGTTGGCGGCTTAGAATGCTATCCGGTAACTGGTGAAATAACATACGGGATAGAGCGTATAGCAATGTATCTGCAAGGAGTAGACAGTATTTACGACATAGTATGGACCGACGGCCCATCTGGAAAAGTAACATACGGAGACGTTTTTAAACAAAATGAAGTAGAAATGTCAGCCTACAACTTCGATCACGCTGACACAGAATTACTTCTACGAAATTTCAACGACTGTGAACAACAATCCAATCAACTTATTGAGCATAACCTGCCGCTTCCCGCTTATGAGCAGGTACTTAAGGCATCTCATTACTTTAATTTGCTAGACGCTCGCAACGCAATTTCTGTTACAGAAAGACAGAGATTTATCTTACGAGTGAGAACGTTGTCTAGAAAAGTTGCTGAAACCTACTTCTCAAGTAGGAAGGCACTTGGCTTCCCTCTTGCTAACGAAATTCTGCGTCGCGAATTATTGGAAGAATCGAATAATGCTTGAACAAGATTTTATAATTGAAATAGGCACTGAAGAACTTCCTCCAAAGGTTCTAAAAAGTCTCTCAACTGCGTTTGAGCAAGAGCTTACCGACTTACTCAAAGTTTATGAATTAAAGTTTTGCTCTTCTAAAATATTTGCCACTCCGCGACGGCTAGCTGTTCTAGTGAAAGCGTTAGTTGAATGTCAAAACGATCAAATAAATGAAAAAATTGGACCGTCCATTGATAGTGCATCAGATCAGAATGGAAATCCAACGCCTGCCGCGATCGGTTTCGCGAAATCTTGTGGAGTTCAAATTGAAGAACTCAAAACTATTAAAAAGGATAACAAAACAAAACTGTATTTTTCAGCGAAAGTCCAAGGCAAGAGGACATCAGAAATACTCCCCGACCTTGTAAAAACTGCAATAAATAAATTACCGATCCCAAAAAAAATGCGTTGGGGCTCTTCTCGGGAAGAATTCATTCGTCCAGTTCACTGGGTTATGGCGGTTTACGGAAACAACATTATAGACATTGAAATTTTTGGAGTGAAAAGCGGTAATCAAACGTTTGGGCACCGCTTTCACACCAATGAATCAATCACGATTACTGCACCGGAGAAATACGAAAAAGCATTGGAAAAAAATGGTTATGTTGTTGCATCATTTGAAAAAAGACGCAAAAAAATTAAAAACTTAATTGAAAAGGCTGCCTCTAACGTAAACTCCGTTGCTATTATTGACCCTAGTCTTCTTGAGGAGGTAACGGGCCTTGTTGAGTGGCCAGTTGCCTTAACAGGAAATTTTGATGAGCATTTTTTAAAACTACCAGCCCAATGCCTTATATTATCCCTTCAGTCCCACCAGAAAACTTTTTGCTGTAATGATGTAAACGGAAATTTACTGCCTATATTTATCGCTATAAGTAATCTCGAAAGTAAAAATCCTATAGAGGTAGTTAAAGGAAATGAAAGAGTCATACGGCCGCGTTTAGCCGATGCTGAATTTTTCTTCGATACTGATAGGAAGATAAAGCTTGATTCAAGACTAGAGAACCTTAAGGCAGTTATTTTTCAAAAAGAACTTGGTACCCTTTATAATCGAAGCGCTCGAATTGCAGAAGTTTCCGGACACCTTGCATCTCGACTTGGTATTCAACCAGAAACTGCTTCGCGAGCAGGGCTTTTGTCAAAATGCGATTTAGTTAGCAATATGGTTGGAGAATTTGCGGACTTACAAGGCATTATGGGGAAATATTATGCTGAGAACGATGGAGAGTCTAGCGATGTTGCTAATGCCATTCAAGAGCAATATTTACCGAGATTTTCGGGCGATGAACTGCCACAAACCGAAATTGGATGTGTTGTTTCAATTGCAGAAAAAATAGACACCATAACAGGGCTTTTCAGCGTAGGACAGCCGCCGACCGGATCAAAAGACCCCTTTGCATTGCGCCGTGCCGCAATAGGCTTACTAAGGATAATTATTGAAAGGGATCTTGATCTAGATCTTTGTGACTGCATAGAAATAGCATCGAAATCATTTTTCAAAGAATCTGAAATAGATGTCACAGAAAACCAAAAAGAGGAAATATTTGAATTTCTACTGGACAGGCTTCAAGCAATATACTTAGCTGAAGGAGTAACGCCAGAAGTTTTTAGTTCAGTGCGAGCCATAAAGCCAACGAAACCTGCTGACTTTGACAGAAGAATAAAAGCAGTTGCCGTATTTGCCCGGGTTGATAATTCACGGGCTCTTTCAGATGCCAATAAAAGAGTGTTAAATATTCTGAGCAAAAATTTAATAACTAGCGAGCAGATCTCTGTAAATGAAGATCTTTTAGTTGAAGATGCCGAAATTAAGCTATTACGTTCACTTGAGGAGATTAAGGGTACTATAGGACCGATGCTTTTGGAGGCCAATTATTCTCTGGCTTTGCAATCGCTCGTAGAACTGCGAAGAGATATCGATGAGTTTTTTACGGACGTATTAGTAAACTGTGAGGAAAAAGAGATTCGAAAAAATAGGATGGCGATTCTTTGGCAATTAAGGTCGCTTTTTTTAACCGTCGCAGATATTTCTTTAATGCATGGGAATTAAAATTGAGCGTTCTAGTATTAGATCGGGATGGTGTTATAAATTTCGACTCCGACAGTTACATAAAATCCGTCGCTGAGTGGGTTCCAATTGAAGGTAGCATAGAGGCTATTGCAAAATTTAGCAGAGCTGGGTTTCGAGTTGTTATTATAACTAATCAGTCTGGATTAGCTCGAGGTTTGCTTAAAGAAAGCACTTTGCAAGACATCCATTGGAAGCTTGAATCAAAGGTAGAGAGTCTGGGTGGGAAAATTGACGGAGTTTTTTTCTGTCCACATCATCCCAAAGAAAACTGTGAGTGCCGGAAACCCAAAACTGGGCTGCTTAAGAAAGCAGAACACTTCCTCCAAGTATCTTTAAAAAATTCTTTTTTTGTAGGCGATAGCTATTCTGACTTGCAATGCGCAGTGAATTTTGGTTTGAGACCAATTTTGGTTCGTAGTGGAAAAGGATCAAAAACAGAATTACGTCTTCAACAGGAACGCGAGGATGAGGTATTACAAATAAAACCGGGCAGTTTGCCAAATGCGGACTTCAAAGTGCTCGATACGGCAATCTACGATGATCTAGCTCATTTTTCTCGGTCCGTTTTATTTTAGTATGGGTCTTTTGATGTGCAGCTGCTCATACGTCTAGATTTTCAACTGCTAAGGCATTAGTTTCGATAAATTCGCGCCGGGGCTCAACTTGGTCCCCCATTAGGGTATTAAATAGCTGATCTGCAGTAATTGCGTCTTCAATTGTAACTTGCAACATTCGGCGTGTTTCAGGATTCATTGTAGTATCCCAAAGCTGATCAGGATTCATTTCACCCAAGCCCTTGTAACGCTGGAGATAATGTCCTTTCATTGCGTCTTGCATTAACCACTCTATGGCTTCAGCGAAATTATTTATTTCTTTTGTTTTTTCACCTCGTTTTACAAAACCACCCTGCTCAATCAAGCCCTCCAACGTCTCACCTAAATCTGTAAGCGCTGTGTATTCGCCAGATTTAAAAAATTCGCGGTTAAAAACAAAAGACTTTTCAAGACCATGCATACTCATCTCGATTTGAGGCAAAAAGATGCGCTGCTCTAAATCCTCAGTAAATACCAGCTTATAATGCGCACTTGCTCCAGGATGCAATTTCGTTAAATTGTTATTTACTAAACCTACCCATTCGGAAACATTATCGATTGATCTCAGCTCATCGTCTAAAAGCGCCCTTGTAAAAACCATCGCCTCTAGTATTTCTGTTGGATAAAGACGCGCGAGCCGACCGATGATTGAGTAAACGTTATTATATTGATTAACTAGCGCCTCAAGCGCGTCACCCATAATACCGGGAGCCTGGGGATTCACGTGCAAGCTAGCACCCTCAAGCGCCGACTGTGTTTGATAAATTGTCAGTTCAAAATCGTCTTTCAGATATTGTTCTTGCTTGCCTTTTCGAATTTTATAAAGCGGCGGCTGGGCAATAAAAATATGTCCAGCTTCTACCAACTCGCGCATTTGTCTAAAAAAGAAGGTTAGCAGAAGTGTTCGAATGTGCGACCCGTCGACATCAGCGTCAGTCATAATTATAATGCTATGATAACGCAGACTTTCTGGTGAAAACTCATCGCTCCCAATTCCACATCCCAGGGCTTTGATGAGAGTGCCGATCTCGGCGGAACCAAGCATTTTATCAAAACGAGCTTTTTCTACGTTAAGGATTTTGCCTTTCAAAGGCAAAATCGCTTGGTTTTTTCTATTCCTACCTTGTTTAGCTGAGCCACCTGCAGAGTCACCCTCAACTATATAAATTTCTGACAGAGAGGGGTCTTTTTCCTGACAATCAGCTAGCTTCCCCGGGAGCCCGGCTATATCGAGCGCACCCTTCCTCCTTGTCATTTCCCGAGCTTTGCGCGCAGCCTCACGTGCTCTGGCTGCGTCGAGCATTTTACTTACGATCAATTTTGCATCGTTTGGATTCTCTAGAAGATAATCGTTAAATTGGGCGGCAACTTCTTGTTCAACAACACCCTTAACTTCCGAAGAAACCAATTTATCTTTTGTTTGTGAAGAAAATTTTGGGTCTGGAACTTTAACAGAAATGATTGCCGTAAGGCCTTCACGGGCGTCATCCCCACTTGCGACAACATCTTTTCCTTTTTTTTGCGACACCTCTTTGTCAACATATGACTTTAGTACTCGAGTTAAGGCTGCACGGAAACCTGACAAATGCGTTCCCCCATCTTTCTGGGGAATATTATTTGTATACGGGAAAATGTTTTCCTGATAAGAATCATTCCACTGCAACGCAACCTCGACAGTAATCCCGTCTTCTTCCCGCTCAGACGTAAAATAAAAAATCTTGTTAACGCTTGCCTTATTAGTATTCAAATATTCTACAAACGCCTTAAGGCCCCCATCATACTTGAATAAATCCTCTTTACCGCTCCTCTCATCAATGAGTCGAATTGCGACACCCGCGTTTAAAAATGCTAGCTCTCGTAGCTTTTTTGTTAAAATTTCATAAGAAAACTCAACGCTTGAAAAGGTTTCTTTTGAGGGCTTAAAGTGACATTCAGTCCCTGTTAAACCAGTTTCACCAACAACCGCAAGAGGGGCTTGAGGCACGCCATGAAAATAGGTTTGCTCATAAACCTTATTTTCTCGACGAATAGTAAGCTTGAGCTCTTCAGAAAGCGCGTTTACCACAGATACTCCCACGCCATGAAGCCCGCCAGAAACCTTGTAACTATTATCATCGAATTTTCCGCCCGCATGAAGAACCGTCATGATAACTTCTGCCGCCGATACCCCTTCTGCGTGCATTTCAGTCGGAATTCCACGCCCATTATCTGAAACAGAGACTGTTTCCCCCATATGAATGCGAACAGATATCTCATCACAATGGCCAGCTAACGCCTCATCAATCGAATTATCGACAAGCTCAAAAACCATATGATGAAGGCCAGTCCCGTCATCAGTATCGCCAATATACATTCCAGGCCTCTTGCGAACCGCATCAAGACCCTTCAAAACTTTTATGCTTTCAGAGTTATAGCTTTGTTCATTTTCTTCGGTCATTCGTGGCTCCAAAAGTAAAGCTAATTGCCAGCTAACAAAGCGCTACACAGCTTCTAGTAAAGGGTTTCTCTAAATTAGCTTACCGCGTAATTATACCATGTTCCATGTGAAACAAGGACATTTTATGTCCCTTTGAGGGAGCAAAGAGAAGATCGCTCGAATCTACACAGGTAACAAAAATTTGAGCCTTTAGCTCCATGAGCTTTTTCAAAACTTTCAAACTATTGTCTGCATCAAGCTCATTTGGCAAATCGTCAACCAAATATAAACATTCTTTTCCAATGCTCTCCGTAAAAAACCTACCCTGAGCTATCTTCAAAGCGCAGACTAAAACTTTTTGCTGCCCACGAGAAAGGGTTTCTCTAACTGAGCCTCGACCTATGCGAAACAATAAGTCGGCTCGATGCGGGCCAATTTGCGTGGCTCCATACCGACAATCGCTCTCATAAGAAGCGGCAAGCGCATCTAAAAGATGGTCGTGACTAGGCCAGCCCCTAGAATAAGATAACTCCACGCGTCCGGCAAAATTTGGGTCTAAATCAGAATAAACCGAATAAAAATTTTCCCGAAATCCGTCAAAATATGCTGCGCGCGCGCGGTCAACACTGGACGCAGCAGCCACATACTTTTCTGTCCAAGTCTTTATTTCTACGGGATCTCGAACGCTGCGCTTCAAAAGCGAATTGCGATTAGCAAGGCACTTCTTCAACGATCGCCATGAACGAACAAACCCAGGTTCCACGTGAAACGCCCCCCAATCTAAAAACTGCCTTCTAGACCTTGGGCCGCCCTCAAGGAGCGCGAAAGAGTTAGCATCAATAACCTGAGTCGGAATGGTTCTAGCCGCAGCCTCCCAATTAGACTGAACTACACCAGACAGCTTTAAACTATTTTCCCCTTTCTTTGAACGAGTAAAGCCAAGACGCGCGCCCCCTCCAGCCTCTATAAAGACGGTCGCCTCAGCCGCCGCTACATTAATTACTGAATCTAGCTTTGTCGCACGAAATGAACGCCCACAAGACAAAACATAAAGCGCCTCAAGAACGCTGGTTTTACCGCTCCCATTTTTACCAAAAAAAATATTTAGTTGAGGCGATAAATCGAGCCTCTCTTCAACAATATTTCTAAATCCAGATAAAAAAACCGTTTTAACAGTGCTCATATCTAAGGCCGATCACAGCCTCATTGGCATAACAACATATACGGCATCCCCTCCAGAAACTTCTTCAATGAGCGCGCTACTACTTGCGTCAGATAAAGAGATTCTCACCTGGTCTGAGCGAACTGTGCTTAGAACGTCTATTACATATCCGACATTGAACGCCATCTCTAAAGGATCGCCGTCATAGTCTACAGACACGCTTTCCTCCGCTTCTTCTTGCTCAGGATTATTTGCCAGAATTTGAACCTCACCGTTAGTGAGCATCATCCTTACGCCTCTGTATTTTTCGTTAGACAAAATAGAAGCTCTCAAGAACGCCTGTTTAAGGGAATTAACATCACCAACGACAATCTTGTCTCCGCCTTTCGGAATGACGCGGTTGTAATCAGGGAAACTTCCATCAACAAGCTTTGAGGTAAAAGTGAAATCGGAAACTTTCGCCCGCAAGTGGCTCCGCCCAAACGTTAAATCGACCTTATCCCCCTCACCAAGCAATTTAACCAACTCAATCACACCCTTCCGAGGAAGAATAAGCTGAATCGTTTCATTGAGTTCACCCGTTATACTTAAAGTCTCCATCGCAAGTCGATGACCATCTGTCGCTACAACACGCAAATATCCAGAAGAGAGTTCAAACAACATACCATTTAAAAAATACCGAACATCTTGCTGTGCCATCGCAAAGCTAGTGCTATCCAATATTGCTTTAAGCCGGAGTTGATCAACACTAATAGAGAAAGTATTAGGCTCATCTTCTACACTTGGAAAATCTGTCGCCGGGAGCGTGGCAAGCACAAAACGGCTCCGTCCAGATTTTACGGTTAATTTTGATTCACTAAGAGAAACTTCTATGGAAGTGCCATCCGACAGGGCTTTACATATATCTAACAACTTTCTCGCCGGTACAGTAACAGAACCCGAAACACCACTTTCACTGACTTCAGCCGTCGCAATCAGCTCCACTTCTAAATCCGTCCCTGTTATAGAAAGTAACGGGCCGTCTAAGACGAGCAACACATTAGACAAAACTGGCAAAGTTTGCCTTCGCTCAATAACACCACTAACGATTTGCAACGGCTTAAGCAACGACTCTCTTAATATTACAAACTGCATCTAGAATACTCCATGAATCCAATTAACTCGACAGCGAGCGTAATAAATTATTGTAATCTTCATTAATATCTATCAACGAATGGCGCAACTTTGTTATTTGTTTGCACGCGTGCATCACAGTGGTGTGATCCCTGCCCCCAAAAGCATCTCCTATCTCAGGCAAGCTATGATTGGTCAACTCCTTGGCAAGACACATCGCCACCTGTCGCGGCCGAGCAATTGATCGGCTTCTCCTTTTTGAGAGCATATCGGACATTTTAATTTTGTAATATTCCGCCACCGACCGCTGAATATTATCAATCGTTACCAATTTATCCTGAATAGTGAACAAATCTCGAAGCGCTTCTTTTATAAGAGCTACAGAAATTGATTCGCCACAAAAATTTGCATGCGCTACCACTCGTTTTAGGGCGCCTTCCAATTCCCGCACGTTGGAACGAAGCCTCTGTGCTATAAACATTGCAGCATCGTTCGGAAGGATAACGTTGCTAAACGAGGCCTTTTTCATCAGGATGGCAGCCCTAGTCTCCAGCTCAGGTGGCTCAACAGCAACCGTAAGGCCCCAACCAAACCTTGATTTTAGTCTCTCTTCCAAACCAGAAATTTCCTTATGATACCGATCAGACGTCAAAATGATCTGCTGGCCGCCCTCCAATAAAGCATTAAAGGTATGAAAAAACTCTTCCTGAGAGCGCTCTTTTCCAGCAAAAAACTGAATATCATCGATTAAAAGAGCATCAACCGATCTGTAGAATCGTTTAAACTCAGAAATAGCATTCAACTGCAGTGCGGTAACCATAGTCGCAACAAAAGTCTCAGAATGAAGGTAAACGACCCTTGCTCCTGGTTTTTTCTTAATTAGCTCATTACCGATCGCATGCATTAAATGGGTTTTACCCAGTCCAACACCGCCGTAAATAAAAAGAGGATTGTAAGAACCACCCGGGTTTTCAGAAACCTGAATGGCAGCCGCCCTTGCAAGCTGATTGGACTTGCCTTCGACAAAGTTCCCAAAGGTATTTTCCTTGTTGAGTGCTCCTCGATGTCTTAATTTACCTCTAACAATCGACCCCGCGTCCTCTGCAAACCCTGTTGGATCGGAACCATTCATTCCGCCCCCCGAAGAGAACGGGACCCTGCCAGGAGACATATCGTTTAGATAAGACGACTCCCCTAAACCCGCCGAAATTAAATCGTTTGGATCTAACGCAGACTTATCGACCATTCCATTAAATCCGCTTCTTTTGTTCGCTACAGTGTCCATTTTGACCGACCCCGGCTTAACCTTTATAACAACTTTCAAAGATCGATTCGTTTGCTCATCGATAATGCGACTTATTTGCAATAAATATTTGCTCGAAACCCAATCCTTAATAAAACGGTTTGGCGCGAGCAATGTTATACTATCTATATGATTTATATGGTCTTTTTTAAAATACAGTGGCCTAATCCAAGTATTAAATTGCTGCGAAGACATCTCATTTTGCAGCCTCTTAACACAATTATTCCAAAGGCGCTCTCGACTAATTTCTTCAGAAGTTGTTTGAAAACTTGATTTCACAGTAATTTTTACCTTTGCAAGCTAATCTATGGCATGAATAAATAGTACCTCCTTCAGCAACAGTTATCCACCACGGTGGAAAAACAAAAACTTTTTTAAAAACTATGTTTTTCAATGCTTTATAATCGCCACTTTCGACAAAAAACATTATTGGCCACCGAAAAGCAAAAAAAACTTTAACCATCCTTTACAATACCTGTGGATAACTTATGGAAAACAGGTCTATAAACATCTGTCCATATTAAACGCATACTAAATGTGTTGTATTATCGCCATTTCAAAATACATACGTTTAAAGCCGAAGCAGAACAATCTGAACTCAACCGTTGCATAATTCGACAAAAATCTCTAACATCTCGCCGCTAACTAAAAATATAACCAAAGCTTTCTACCTAAGAACCATTTATTAGATAAATTGAGAATTCTATGAAAAGAACCTTTCAACCTAGCTTGCTTAAACGCGCAAGAACTCATGGATTCCGAGCCCGCATGGCAACAAAAGCAGGCAGGCAAGTAATCAACCGCAGACGAGCAAAAGGCCGGGCAAAACTAACTGCCTAAAGACCAAAAATATTTCTTTGGTAACAAAAGACAGCCACATTGCCTTGATCGATTCTCTTTAAAATACAAATCCAAAATATGACGATTGCCACTCTGGCTGAATCACCGGTTGATATTGTTCCCTCACGCTACCTTTCCAACACCAAATTTTGACGGAAATGCTTAATGGATCAGCAGTTCAGTAGATTGAGCCGATTGCTTAGCCCTAACGATTTTAAAAATGTTTTCGACTGTTGTGACTTTAAAGTTTCAAACAAACATTTCTTAGTCCTCGCAACAAAAACCAAATCAGACAAACCGAGGCTTGGAATAATCGTTGCAAAAAAAAATATTAAATTGGCAGTTCAGAGAAACAGGATTAAACGTACAATCAGACAAGGCTTTAGAACTAAGTCAAAATATCTTAAGAACATAGATATAATAGTGCTAGCACGGAAAGATGCTGATAAAATGAAAAGCATCACGCTGAACCAATCTGTAAAGAGCTTAATTGCAGATCTTAAAAGAAAAATTTAAAAACTCAATGACTCTTCTACTTTGAAAGGTTACTTTCCGATGCAAATTATGAAAAGAACTATTCTCACCCTAATTACAATCTACCAAGCGTCACTAAGTGCCCTGATTGGTCAACAATGCAGATTTGAACCTTCATGTTCACAATATACGAAAGAGGCAATTACAAGGTTCGGAGTATTGAACGGGGTTAAACTTGGCTTTTATAGGATATGCCGATGTCACCCCTGGTGTGCGGGTGGCTATGACCCAGTTCCAGAACAACACAAGGGGAACATGACTTAAAACCATCCTCCACAAACCTGATTAAACGAGAACGATCAACGCAATATAAACCGCAACAGAGAAGACTTGCATGAACCTGCTTCGTTATCCACTTTATTTCGGCTTGGCAATTGTTACATATTTAATGTTATTAGCATGGCAAGAAGACAATCCATCTTTGTTAATAAGCGCTACAGATCCTATCGGTAATGATCAGCTAAACCGACCAGCCTTAGGCAATAATTTAGACACCCCCGAGCTAGTGTCCGAAAATATTACGACTCAATTACCGACCTCGGAAGAAGTGCCTACCTTGGCACAACAAACCACAAGGCCAGAGCCAATCGTTAGCACCGAAGAATTAATAGATATTTCTACAGACACCCTCAACGCTCAGGTCTCGCTGAGCGGAGGGGATATTGTCTATCTCTCGTTGCCAAAATATCTTAAGAACATAGATATAAAAGAGGATCCTTTTGTGATTCTTGATAATCAAAATAATCTTAACTATATTGCCCAAAGTGGGTTAATTGGACCAAACGGTATTGATAGCCCAGAACGCGCACGCTACAGCACTACCGGAACAAACTTTTCACTAAATGAATCTGAAGATTCACTAATCATAGACTTAATTCATATTGCTAACGACAATATTTTAATTACAAAGAGATTTAAGTTTTCTCGTGGCAGCTACTTAATTGATGTTAGTTATATAGTTAACAATAGCTCAGAGGAAATTTGGCGAGCGAATGCGTTTGGCCAAATCAAACGAGACCAATTTGAGGATCCAAGCAGTGCGGGTGGGTTTAGTCGAACATATCTTGGATTTGTCTCAACCACAACAGATGACCCGTATATCGAAATTGAACTCGAAGATATTGACGACAACGGAACAACAACAAATCAGACTGAGGGCGGTTGGATTGCGTTTAGTCAGCACTACTTCCTAACCGCGTGGATTCCGGACAACCAACAACTCAATCGATTCACCACTAGGAAGAACAGCAATGCCCAATATTTTGGCGAATTTACCAGTGCTGAAATTGTTGTCCCGCCAAATCAAACGGTAAGCTATTCTGCCGCTTTTTATGCAGGACCTAAAGACCAATACGAGTTGGCACAAATTGCCCCTAACCTCGACTTAACAATTGACTATAGCTTCCTATGGTTTTTAGCATCACCGATATACTGGTTGTTAACAAAAATCAATTCCGTCGTCGACAATTATGGCTTCTCTATTATCATGTTGACAATATTTGTAAAAATTATTTTCTACAAACTATCTGAAACACAATATAGATCCATGGCCGGTATGCGTCGCCTTATGCCCAAAGCACAACAGCTTAAAGATTCGTATGGCGACGACAAAATGAAACTTCAAAAAGCAACAATGGAACTATACAAGAAGGAGAAAATAAATCCGCTAGGCGGATGCTTGCCAATGATAGTTCAAATGCCTGTATTTATAGCCCTATACTGGGTTCTATTAGAGAGCGTTGAACTCAGGCATGCCCCCTTCATATTATGGCTAACCGATTTGTCGGTCAGAGACCCGTATTTTATTTTACCGCTTTTAATGGGTGCGACGATGTACCTTCAAACCTCGCTGAGCCCTGCCCCAGCCGATCCTATGCAAGCGAAAGTAATGAAATTAATGCCAGTAATGATGACTGGTATATTCCTATTTTTCCCAGCTGGGCTCGTACTTTACTGGTTCGTTAATGCCGCACTAGGCATCATGCAACAGTGGTATATTACTCGGAAAATAGAAGCACAATATGCCAACAAATAGAAGAAAAGCGGCGCTTTTGTTCTTATGAAAAATACACAATCTCCATTAGCACCATCAACTGAAACAATTTGCGCGCCAGCAACCCCAGACGGGCAAGGCGGCGTTGGCATTGTTCGCGTGTCTGGATCAAAAGCAAAGGTAATTGCCCAAGCCATAACGGGCGCTGTCCCCAAAAATAGAACATTAGAATACAGTTCTTTCTATGATTCTGCGGGCCTTTTGATAGATCGTGGCTTAGCCGTTATTTTCGAACGCCCAAATTCCTATACTGGGGAAGATGTTTTAGAGCTCCACGGTCACGGGGGGTATCACGTTCAACAAAATATTTTATCGGCCGTACTTAAACATGGCGCACGACTGGCAAATCCTGGTGAATTTTCTGAACGAGCCTTCTTAAACAATAAAATAGACTTAATCCAGGCGGAAGCTATAGCAGACATAATTAGTGCAAACTCCAGTAGAGGAGCAATGTTGGCTGCAAAAACCCTTAAAGGGGAATTTTCTCACCGCATAAACATACTATTGGACGAGCTCATTGCTTTGCGAGTTGAAGTTGAAGCAAGTATAGATTTTTCCGATGAGGACATAGATTTTATTACTGAAAAAAATGTGGTTAATCGGCTAATGGCGGTTTCGCAACAAATAGAAGAACTAATTATTAATGGGCGCCAAGGCGCGGTATTGAAAAATGGCATAAATGTTGTGATAGCGGGGCCGCCAAACGCCGGGAAATCAAGTTTACTAAATGTTTTATCAAAAGAAGATACTGCCATAGTTACACCAATCGCTGGAACCACTCGCGATCTTTTAAATGAAAAATTGATAATTGACGATATACCGATTAACGTCACAGACACCGCAGGGCTTCGAGCAACAAATGATCCAATAGAGCTTGAAGGAATAGAACGGGCAAAAACTGCGATTCAACAGGCAGATCACATAGTATTAGTGCTAGACGCTAATGGTATTAAACAAAACCTAAGTTTTTGCATTGAAGACCTTCTTCCTACTGAGATCGCAGATCAACCTAAACTTCTAGAAAAAACTTTAATAGTAATGAATAAAATTGATTTATCGAATTCGCCAGAACCGAAAATAACTAACGTAAAACTGGAATTTGCTGCAGATTTTTTTGATATAAAGTGCATATATCTTTCAGCAAAAGAATCAATTGGGATCGAAAATCTAAAAAAAGAAATTACAGGCAAATGTCGGTTAATTGACGTATCTGAAAATATTTTCGTGGCTCGAGAAAGACAATTAATCGCTTTAACAGACAGTATAAAATTAGTTAACAAAGCTTCTAATCAACTATTAACAGACTGCATATTAGAGTTAATTGCTGAAGATCTTCGGCTTGCTCAACAATGTCTTAGCCGCATAACGGGCGACTTCAAAAGTGACGATTTGCTCGGAGAGATTTTTTCAAATTTTTGTATCGGAAAATAATCTTACACACATCATAACTAAGTTTTGTTAAGTCAACTTAATCAACTTCGCACTAGCAAAGGATAACTCTGCAAATAAGTCTAACGAACCTGGTGATAAAACGACATCTTAAAAAATAAGTCACAATCAACAGCACTTATTCAGGATTAACCACCGCCAATGAACCCGCCATAAACAACCAAATAACATAGTTATACTTTTGTTAGATTCTGATTTTCATAGATAAATTGTTCTTTTTAACAAAAATAAGCTTAGTTATTAATAACAATAAGTAATAACAATAAATAATTTGATTATTAAATGAACTACTTTTTACTATTAATGATGTTTTAAGTAAGTGTAATTAATAATCCGTTTAATAGAGCCATAAGTCAGATATACTGCTCCGCCAATATAAAGAGTGTTCTAAAGATATAATGATAAATTATCCCACTACCTTTGATGTGATCGTTGTTGGCGGTGGCCATGCTGGGACAGAAGCCGCTTTGGCGTCCGCCAGGCAAGGTGTTAACACGCTACTTGTCACTCATAATATTGAAACTCTAGGCCAAATGTCTTGCAATCCTGCTATCGGAGGGATTGGGAAAAGCCACCTCGTTAAAGAAATAGACGCCCTTGGGGGGGTAATGGCTAAAGCTGTCGATAAATCGGGTATACAATTTCGAGTCTTAAATTCCAGTAAAGGCGCTGCTGTGCAGTCAACTAGAGCCCAGGCAGATCGGAGTCTTTATCGTTCATACATCAGAGCCGCGTTAGAGTCGCAAAAACACCTTTCTATTTTTCAGCAACCTGTCGACGATCTTATTGTCGAGAATGATGAAGTTCGCGGAGTTGTTACTCAAATGGGAGTAACCTTTAAAGCTGCTCGAGTTGTTTTGACCGTTGGAACATTTCTTGCTGGGAGAATACACATCGGTATGGAGAATAGCTCGGGTGGTCGAGCTGGTGATCCGCCCGCAAGTGCGTTGGCAAGTCGGTTAAGAGAACTGCCTTTTCGAGTGTCACGTCTAAAAACAGGAACTCCGCCCAGGATAGACTCACGAACCGTTGATTTTTCAGTTATGCAGGAGCAATTGGGCGATAATCCCAGACCTGTGATGTCTTATTTGGGCAATTTAAAAGAACATCCTGAACAAGTTGCTTGCCACATTACTAAAACTAATGACGTTTGTCATAACATAATAAAAGCAGCCTTAGATAGATCGCCAATCTACACCGGCACTATAGATGGAGTAGGCCCTCGTTATTGTCCGTCAATTGAAGATAAGGTTATGAGATTTGCGGATAAGGAATCTCACCAGATATTCGTGGAACCGGAAGGCCTGAACTCGTTTGAGCTTTATCCGAATGGAATTTCGACGAGTTTACCTTTCGATGTTCAGCTTGAGATGATTAAGAATATAAAAGGTTTTGAAAAAGCTCATGTTACTCGACCAGGTTATGCGATTGAGTATGACTATTTTGATCCCAGAGATTTGCAGTACTCGTTGGAAACAAAATTTATTAAAGGCCTTTATTTTGCCGGCCAGATAAATGGCACGACAGGATATGAGGAAGCTGCCGCTCAAGGACTACTTGCTGGATTGAATGCTGGATTGGCTTCCCGAGGTCTCGAGGAATGGTGTCCGCGAAGAGATGAAGCTTATATTGGTGTATTGGTCGATGATTTGATAACGCTTGGGACGTTAGAGCCATATCGGATGTTTACAAGCCGCGCCGAATATCGGCTTTCTTTGCGTGAAGATAACGCCGATCAAAGGCTGACCGAAATCGGTAGGCGGTTTAAGTTAGTCGACGACTTGCAGTGGGAGTTTTTTTGTCGGAAGCAAGAAGAGGTTGGGGTTTATTTAAATCTATTCGAAACTACTTGGGTGAGACCAAATGATCTATGTTCTCCTAAAGTTAATAAACTATTACAAAAGCCAATTAGTCGAGAATATCGCTTGGCCGATCTGCTTGTGAGACCTGAGGCTGATAGTGAAAAAATGTGCGAGGCTGTCTTAAAACGAAATTATAATGAAAAGGACGGGGAGTCATTTGGGCTTTTAAATGAACGCCATTTGAAAGATTCATCTGATCAAGCGAGGACACAGGCAATAATTCAGGTAAGGTATAAAGGTTACATTGACAGACAGAATATGGAGATCGAAAAGACAAAAAGCCAGGAAAACACACAATTGCCGAGCGACCTTGATTATTCGTCGATGAACGGTTTATCTAACGAGTTAAAGCAGAAACTATCGCAAAGTAAGCCTAGAAATGTTGGCAGGGCTGCACGAATACCAGGAATGACGCCGGCGGCAATTTCTCTTTTATTGGTTTATGTAAAAAAGCATGGCCAGTCTTATCGCAATAAAATTGCATAATTAATGATTTTTCACAATGGATATTAGTGAACGGTTAAAAAGCGGGATTCAAAATCTAGGATATGTTGATGAAGTTCAGCAAACGCAGTTAGATCAGTTTGAAAATTATTTAAAACTTTTAAAAAAATGGAATTTGAAATTTAATATCTCTGGAATTAGTGATATTGATCGAATGATATCTGCTCATTTGCTTGATAGTTTGTCGTTATGGAATCTCCTTAGTGGAAACAATATTTTAGATGTTGGTTCGGGTGGAGGGTTACCCGGTATTCCTCTATCGATTTTGGATCCGAAAAAGAGCTTTACTCTTTTGGATAGTAACGGTAAGAAAACAAGGTTTCTTTTTCAAGTAAAACTTGAGTTGGGACTGGAAAATATAGAAATTGTAAACGAGCGTGTCGAGAATTATAAAAGCAGCAAACAATTCGACACAATTGTTTGTAGGGCTTTTTCTTCTATAGCAAATGTTATTGACTTAACAAGCAGCATTTTAAAAGAAGATTGTTCTTTGCTGGTAATGAAGGGTGTTTACCCTTCAGAAGAAATAAAGAGATTACCCGAAGGGTATAGGGTGAATGCAATTCACGCTGTAAATGTTCCCTATTTACAATCAGATCGACATGTTATTGAAGTGCTAAAAGAACCTGGGATGCCTTTGTAGTTATGGAAGTTATAGCGGTAGCAAATCAAAAGGGTGGGGTTGGAAAAACAACAACTTCTGTTAATCTATCAGCGTCTCTTTCTGTAACACAACAACGGGTTTTGCTTGTCGATCTAGACCCTCAAGGTAACGCCACAATGGGAAGTGGCATTAATAAAAACGCGTTAGACGAAACCCTGTATGACCTGATAATTCGTGATTCGGATTTGAGCACAGTTATTCGGAGCGCGAAAGAGGCTGGTTACGATTTGCTTCCATCTAATGGCGACTTGGTTTCAGCGGAAGCCCAACTTCTTGATTTCGAGCGCCGAGAATACAGGTTAGATGCGATTTTAAAAAGTGTCGAGGAGAGCTATGATTATGTTGTGATTGATTGCCCGCCCTCCCTTAACATGCTTACAATAAATGCCTTGGTTGCGGCAGATAAAGTTATTATTCCAATGCAATGCGAATATTATGCCCTTGAAGGGCTTTCTGCGCTGATGCAAACAATAGATATTATAAAAGCCCACCTGAACCCCGAGCTCGAAATAGAGGGCGTTGTCAGAACAATGTATGATCCGCGAAATAGGCTAACAATCGAAGTGAATAACGAGTTGTTTAATCATTTAGGCAAGAAGGTCTATCGCACTGTTATTCCGCGCAACG
>MDTG01228622.1_pt1 | contig 21945 bp, 23 predicted proteins | sample 811421 | NCBI WGS metagenome assembly MDTG01 (sample SAMN05326645, study PRJNA326480) | marine metagenome | isolation source: seawater | place: Pacific Ocean: South East | collected 2011 | reverse complement strand
CCTTTAAAGCAAGATTCAATTATGTGGTGGCTGTTATCACCATAAATATTTTCAACGTGTAAAGTTATTCCAGCGGCTTGTGAAAATGCTTGGAACCATTCTTTGAATAGTTCTGTATCCATTTCACCCAGTTTTTCCACTTTAAGCTTAACCTTCCAAATTAGATAAGGTCTATTTGAAACGTCAATAGCAACTCTGGTTAATGTTTCATCCATTGGTATCATTGCATGAGCATATCTTTTAATACCTACAAATTTTTTTGATGCTTTTTTTAAACATTCTCCAACTGCTATACCTGTGTCTTCAGTAGTGTGGTGTAAATCAATATGAGTATCTCCTTTGGCTTTAATATTCATATCTATAGAAGAGTGCTTTGATAATTGCTCAAGCATGTGATTTAAAAATCCTATGCCTGTATCAACTTTGTACTTGCCTTTGCCATCAATGTTTAAATCAACATTAATACTGGTCTCTTTAGTTTTTCTAATAATTTTCGCTTTTCGCTTCATAATTTAAAAAAGGTATATATCTATTATTCAATTATGGCAATAATACTAGACCAGGGCTTGAACTATTGAATTTAGTATCCATTTATAAGGTATGACAACAATAGTATTAGTAAGAAAAAACAACAATGTAGTAGTTGCTAGTGATGGACAAGTGAGTATGGGAAATACTGTCATCAAAAGCACAGCAAATAAAGTTAGAAAAATTGAGAAAAGAAATGTGATAGCAGGTTTCGCTGGATCCACAGCCGATGCGCTTACACTATTCGAAAGGTTAGAATCAAAACTTGAAAAACATGCTGGTAACTTAACAAGAGCGGCTGTTGAACTAGCTAAAGATTGGCGAACAGACAAATATTTAAGAAGACTAGAAGCATTAATGGCAATTGGAGATAAAGAAAAAAGTTTTATTATTTCGGGAACAGGGGATGTTTTAGAACCAGAAGGAGATGTTATAGGTATAGGCTCAGGTGGTAATTACGCTCTTGCCTCTGCAAAAGTTTTAATGGAAACAGATTTAAGTGCTGAGGAAATCGCAAAAAAAGCAATTAAAATAGCATCAGAAATTTGTGTTTTTACAAATAATAATATTAGTTTTGAGAAAATATAATGGATAATTCAAACGTAACTACTTTTGTACCTAAAGATAAAAAAAATAAAGATGAAGATACTATTTTAAATTCACTATCTCCAAGAGAAATAGTTTCAGAATTAGATAGATTTGTAGTAGGACAAAATAAAGCCAAAAGAGCAGTCGCAATTGCATTAAGAAACAGATGGCGAAGACAAGCTCTTAAAGATGAAATGAAAGATGAAGTTTTACCAAAAAATATTTTAATGATAGGGCCTACAGGAGTTGGAAAAACTGAAATATCAAGAAGATTATCGAAACTTGCAGAGGCACCATTTGTAAAAGTTGAAGCAACAAGATTCACTGAAGTTGGATATGTTGGAAGAGATGTTGAACAAATTGTAAGAGACCTTCTGGAAATTGCGATTGCTATGGAAAAAATAAAAAAAAGAAAAGAAGTTCATGCTGAAGCACAAAAACTTGCTGAAGAAAGAGTTTTAGATGCTTTAGTTGGAGAAAAAGCAACTGTAGCTACTAGAGAAAGCTTTAGAAAAAGACTTAGAAGTGGAGATTTAGATGATAATGAAATTGAAGTAGCTGTGAGTGAAGCTAGCCAGATGCCTTCTTTTGAAATTCCAGGTATGCCAGGAGCAAATGTTGGTATGATAAATATTTCTGAGATGCTAGGCAAATCAATGGGAAATAAAGAAAAGAAAAAGAAAATGAGTGTAAAAGAGTCTCATGAAATTTTATTAAATGAAGAATCTGACAAATTAATTGAACAAGATAAAATAATTAAATCTGCAAAGAATTCCACAGAGAACAACGGAATTGTTTTTTTAGATGAAATAGATAAAATTTCAGCTAGGACAGATAGAGTTGGTGGGGATGTTTCAAGAGAAGGTGTACAGAGAGATTTGCTTCCGTTAATTGAGGGAACTACTGTTAGCACGAAATATGGACCAATAAAAACTGACCATATTTTATTTATCGCTTCGGGAGCATTTCAATTGGCCAAACCTTCTGATCTTTTGCCTGAATTACAGGGAAGATTACCTATCAGAGTTGAATTAGATGCACTTAATAGCAACGATTTTAAAAGAATTTTAAAAGAACCTGATAATAGTTTGATTAAACAATATAAAGCATTACTGAAAACTGAAAATGTTGAATTAGATTTCACTGAAGATGGAATAGATACTATAGCAAACTTGGCAACTGAGGTGAATTCTTCTGTAGAAAATATTGGTGCAAGAAGACTACATACTATTATTGAGAGAGTTCTGGATGAAATAAGTTTTACTGCAACTGATAGGTCTGGTGAAAAAGTTATAGTTAACTCCGAATTTGTTAAGAAAAATCTTGGTGAATTAGTTAAAGATACAGATCTATCAAAATTTATCCTTTAATTTTTTAAAATAATTTCAAAACTACCCTTCGATATGTCATTCACTTCTTCATAATTAATATCTTTTATTTTTTCCATCAATTCAACATTGTTGTTAATATATTCTGGAATAGAATATTTCAGTATACTCAAATTTTTTGATTTATAAGGGTCTTCTTTATTTTTTGATCTAGAACCTTTTCCTGTAATAATACTAATTTTATTAACAGACTTAGAATGGGCTTCCTTAATAAAATTATATATAATATTATTAGCTTCCTCTAAAGAATATCCATGTAAATCTATAGAAATACTTTTACTAAATAGTTTTGAAGAATTTTTTTTTTCGTCTTTATCATAAAGTTTTTGATTTTTTTTTATAAAATCTTCCCAATCTTTTTTATCTTTATTTGTTATTTTTTTGCTCAATTAAGCTTCGGTATCTATTAATAACCAGTTTGGATTTTTTGATCTACTATCTCTGGAAAATTTCCATGTATCAAAAACTTTTTTAATTTTATCTGGATCTCCTGAAATAATCTTTTTATTTTTATCTTTAATACACGAAATTATTTCACTAGCAAAATCAACTGTTACTTCTAACATATCTTTATTTTGGGAGTGTTCTTTAACATTTGCAGAATTTATTCCTATAAAAGTTGTCTCAGAAGAAAGTCCGTTATTTTTTCTATCTTTAATAGCTTGTTCAAATTTTTCAATTATATTTTTATCTAATAAATTTTTTATATTTTTTAAGTTTCCTGAAGCAAAATTTGTAATTATTGTCTCATAAGCAATCTTTGCGCCCTGAATAAATTCTTTTTTTGCATTTTCATCAAAGTTTTCTGCATTAAGCTTTTTTTTATTAGTTTCTACAGGGTAATCGTGTGGAAAACTTGTAGATATATCCTCCTCAAAACCACTTTTTTTTCCTAAAATTCCTCTTAATCTCAGAAAGATAAATCCAGCAATCATTGCCAAAAGTATAATATCAATGTACTCAAAACTATAATTCATAACTAAATAATAAGTACTATGTTGCTTTATTTCAACTAGCAATTTACATTATGGACAAATGAACACGCTAATATTACTACTAATATCTATTCCTATTATAGAAATTTATTTATTTATTAAAATTGGCTCACATATAGGAGCATTTAATACAATATCTCTTATTTTCATAACTGCAGTAGCGGGCGTTTGGTATGCACGATATGAGGGTTTTAATACCTTAAAATCTGGAATGTCACAATTAATGAAAAATGAAATTCCTTTATATGAAATGATATCTGGTGCCGCTTTAGCTTTTGCAGCTTTACTATTAATAATTCCTGGATTTGCTACAGATTTAGTTGGTTTATTAATAATATTTCCACTAACTAGAAAAATTTTTTTTAAATCATTTTCAAAAAAATATTCAACCAATAAAAATAATAAAAAAAACTTTATTGAAGGTGAATATGAAGATATGGATGATAAAAAATAATAAATGCAAAATAAATTTGAAATTATACTAGAGTTCATAAAAGACTTATCTGTAGAAACTCCTGATGCAGAAACTCTAATTTTTGTTAAAAAAAATATTTCATCATATCAAATGAACATTGATATAACTTCTATACCTTTAAAAAATAAAGCCATAGAAGTTAATACTAAAATAATATTTAAAGATAATAGTAATAATAATAAAAAATCTTTTTTTGAAATTGTTTATGCAACTGTTATTAAATTAGATGATAATATAAAAGATAAATCTGAAATAGAAAAAATAATTTTATGTGATGTTCAGTTAAAAATATATCCTAAGTTAGAAAAAATATTTTTAAATTTACTTAAAGACTCAGGTTTCCCAGGTATAAAATTTGAAAAAAAAGTTGATTTTGAAAAACTTTATAACGATAGAATTAGCTAAAGTAATTTTTTTTTAAATTATTTTTTATAAAGTTTCTATGATCTTCTAATTCTTTACTGGTTGGAAGAATAATTTTTTTATTATAATCAGAACTAGTAATTTTTCTTACATCTAAAATATTTTCATTTTGACTTGTGAAATTAAGTGTCGGTTCTTTTTGATCTATTAAATTTATATATACTTTAGAAAGAAGTTCACAATCAACAAGTGCAGTGTGTTTTGTTCTTCTTGAATTATCGATTCTAAATCTTTTACATAAAGCATCCAAACTTATTCCAGATCCTGGAAACTTGTCTCTTGCTATTTCAAGTGTATCAATAATATTATTTTTTTTAATTTCATCTTTTCTAATCAATTTCAATTCATTATTTAAATGCCCTAAATCAAACTCTGCATTATGGATGATTATTTTTTTATCTTTTATAAAATTTATGAATTCATCAGCTATTTCCTTAAATTTTTTTTTATCTGATAAAAACTCATCTGTATATCCGTGAACTTCTAATGCCTTAGTAGAAACTTTTCTTTCTGGATTTAAATATGTATGAAAAACATTTTTTGTTGGGATTAAATCATCTAATTCTATACATCCTATTTCAACAATTCTATGACCTTCTTTAACGGAAAGTCCTGTAGTTTCAGTGTCTAAAACTATTTCTTTCATTTATATAAAATTTTTTTTTTTATCATTTTAACACTTTTTCTAATTTGAGAAGGATTAAAATTATTTTTAATTACAAAATCTGATCTTTTTTTTTTAAATTCTAAAGATAGTTGAAATTTATTTAAAATTTTAAAAATTTTTTTATTGAAGTTTTTTCTTTTTTTTAAATTTGAAATTATATCTTTTTTTTTTGCCTCAACAAAAATTATAATATAATTCTTTTTATTTATTTTATTTTCTAATAATAATGGAATATCTAAAACAATTATCTTTTTTTTTTTATTTTTTTTTAAAAATTTTTTGAGTTTTTTCCTTATAATGGGATGTACTATATTGTTAATTTTTTTTAGATTGCTTTTATTTTTTAAAATAGCTTGCCCTAAATATTTTTTACTTATCGGAAAAGAAGAAATGTATTTTGGTAAAACTTTTTTTAATTTTTTATAACAATTTCTATCATTTAAATAAATTTTTTTTACTTCTCTATCTGCATTAAAAATAGGAGATGCAAATTGTTTTGCGACAAAAGTTTTTCCCGATCCTATTCCTCCAGTAATTCCAATTTTAATCATTGTCTAATAAATTAATAACTTCATCATCTATTTTAGGCATAATTTTGTGCCAAATAGTAAAAGCTTGATGTGCCTGATAAATAAACATTAATTTTCCATTAGATATGTTGTTTTTATATTGTTTAGCTTTTTTTAAAAAATTTGTCTCTCTTGGATTATAAATAACATCATAAAATAATTTATTAGAACCAATCTTATCATAATTAATTTTAATATTATCATCTTTGCACAAACCAAGGCTTGTGGCATTAATAATAATATTTGTCTCTGGAGGTATGTCGCCCCAATCTTTGATTTCCAATTCTTTAAAATTTTTTTTTAACTCTTTTGCTTTTTCTTCCGTCCTATTGCACAAAAAAATTTTAGATACTTTCATTTTTTTTAAAGCCACTATTATTGAAGGAACAACTCCTCCTGCTCCAAAAATAAAAACAGCTTTGTTTTTTACATCATATTTTATATGTCTAATTCCAAGTTCAAAACCAGCAATATCGGTATTGTGACCAAAAATTTTTTTGTTTTCAATATAAACAGTATTAACTGATTGAGACTCTGTGGCTTCTGGACTTAATTCGTCTAAAAATGGAATAATTTTTTTTTTAAACGGAAGAGTTACATTTATACCATCTATTTTTTCATTTTTAATTTCTAAAATTATTTCTTTTAGATCATTTTCCTTTAAGAGTTTTTTTTCATAAATTGCATTAATTTTATGTTTATTTAACCAATAATTGTGAATTTGTGGGGATAGTGAGTGTTCTATTGGATTTCCAATAACTAAGTATTTTTTCATTTTAAATTTTCTAAATATTCCTTAATTTTTTTAATAGGAAGTCCCATAATAGTATCTTTATCTCCATTTATTTTCAAAAATAAATTCTTTCCTTCTCCCTCTATTTGATAAACATTGTAAGAATATAGTGCCTCATCTGAAATTTTTGATAAATAAATTTTTAACTCATTCATACTTAATTCCTTCATCTGTAAACTAGCTTTGTCGGTATGGCTCCAAATCATTGAACCATTTTTGGATATACATGCTGAACTTATAAGATTGTGTGTATTGCCATTTAATTTATTAAGTATATGTAATGCATCATCTCTAGTTGAAGGTTTTGATATTATTTCTCCTTTTAAATCAATTACACTATCGGCTCCCAAAACTAATTTATTATTTATTTTATTACTTATTTTATTTGCTTTCATCTCTGCGAGATGCTTTGATATTGTTTCAGGAGTTGCTCCTTCCTCTAATAGACTTTTTTTGATCGAGTCTTCATCTACATTTGATGGTTCAATAATACAGTTGAAACCATTTTTTTCTAAAATTTCTTTTCTTACTTTGCTTTTAGATGCAAGAACAATATTAATCATTCTTTCTACTTATTTCATGTATTTTAATTACTGAAGCTGCGGTTTCTTCAACAGATTTTCTTGTAACATCTATAACAGGCCACTTGTATTTTTTAAAAGTTTTTTTTGCCTCTTCTACCTCTTTTGTAATTTTATCTATATTTGTATATTCGGTATTATTTTTTTCTTTTATTGAAGACATTCTATTTTTTCTAAGATCTATTAACCTTTGAGGTTCTGTAGTTAATCCTATTACACAAATTGATGAAGAATTTTTTTTCAAATAATCAGGTATTGAGTTTTCATTAACTAATGGAATGTTTGATGTTTTATAACCTCTGTTTGCTAAGTAAATAGATGTGGGTGTTTTACTTGTTCTGCTTACTCCTAATAAAACAATATCTGATTTTTGAATATCATGAGTCATATTTCCATCGTCATGGTTCATTGTGAACTGTATCGCCTCAACTCTTTCATAATATTCTTCGTTGAGAACGTGCTGTCCACTAGGTAGATGTGATGCTTTTTGTTTAAGAACTTTCGAAAAATTTATAATTAAATCATCAAGAACACCAAAGCATGGGATTTTTTTTTCACTAGATTTTTCTTTTAGAAACTTTGCTAAATTATTATCAACTATTGTATATAAAATAACACTGTTGTTATTATTTTTAGCTACTTCTAGTATTTTAGATATTTGATTTTCAGTTCTTGTGAATGAAAACTGATGAATTTCATATTTAAAATTTTCAAACTGTGCTTTTAAAGCCATGAAAATTCTATCTATAGTTTCACCTGTTGAATCGGATATTAAATATATTTGACGTGTAGTATTCATGTATATGTTGTTTATAACTTATTAACAAATTAACTAAATATAGTAAGATAAAATTTAATTGCTTATTTAGTGAAAAAAGCCCAATTATATTCACAAATTTACACATGTTTAAAAAATATATACATAAACTTAAAAATATTTGAATATTAGATAAAAATTACTATTTAAAAGGGTTTATAACTAGTTTGTATTGTTAATAAAAAGTTAATAAATTGTGTAGAAGAGATAATTTGCATAATTCACATAATATATAACTAATAATAAAGAATATATTAATTACTTTAATATGACTAAAATTAGAGATTGTATAATAAATAAAGAAACAACTTATAAACCTATATGGTTAATGAGACAGGCAGGAAGATATTTACCTGAATTTCGTGAAATTAGAAAAAAAAATCAAAATTTTATTAACTTATGTTTAAATGATAAATTATCTTCAGAAATAACTCTACAGCCCTTAAGAAGATTTAATTTTGATGCAGCAATAATTTTTTCTGATATTTTAATGCTGCCATATGGCTTGGGTCAAAGTGTTGAATTTAAAAAAAATTTTGGTCCATTGCTTGGAGACTTAAATTTAGAAAAATTATCTAAAGTTAATGAGTCTAAGTTTATTAATAAACTAAATCCAATTTATAAAACCATAAGCATTGTTAAAAAGAATGAAGTTCTAAGAAATAAAGATGTCATAGGATTTGTAGGAGCTCCCTGGACTTTGTTGGTGTATATGCTGAATAAACAATCACCAAAGAAAGATATAAATAAAAAGTATTTTAATGATAAATCTCTTATTGAAAATTTATTAAATATTATAGATAAATTTTTAAAAATTCATATTAAAAACCAAATTGAAAGTGGGGCAACTATAATTCAAATCTTTGATAGTTGGGCGGGTTTGGTTGAAGAAGAAAATATTGAAAAATATATATATGAACCAACAAGAAGAATTGTAAAATTTGTTAAAGATCAAAATGTTCCGGTAATTTGTTTCCCAAGAAATATTAAAAGTTATAAAAATTATGTTGATATAGTTATTCCTAGTGCAATTAACATTGACTATAATGTTGATCCATTAAAGATTAGAAAAGAAATAAAAATTCCAGTTCAAGGAGGACTTGATCCAAAAATTTTGTTATCTGACAAAAAAACATTAAAAAAGGAAGTTCAAAAGTATTTAGAATTATTCAAAGACCATCCTTATATTTTTAACTTAGGACACGGTATTTTACCTGAAACAAAAATAGAGATGGTTGAAGAATTAGTAAATATAATAAAAAACTTCAAATGACAGAAAATCATCCAAAGTTAAAATTTGGCAAAACTGGTATATTATTAATTAACTTGGGAACTCCAAACTCTACCAGCTGGTTTGATATAAGAAAATATTTAAAAGAATTTCTTTCAGATAGAAGAGTAATAGAGGTTAATCCATTTATTTGGAAAATTATTTTAAATTTATTTATTTTAAATTTTAGACCTTCTAAAACTGCAGAGGCTTATAAAAAAATATGGATGAAAGAAAAAAATATGTCACCTCTTAGATATTACACAGAGTCACAATCTATAAAACTATCTAGTGAAATAGGATCAGAAAATATAATAGTAGATTATGCGATGAGATATGGAAATCCGAGTATTAAAAGTAAGATTTTTGATCTACATAAACTTGGTTGTGAAAATCTTGTAGTTTTGCCTTTGTATCCACAATATGCGGCAGCAACTACTGCAACTGTGTGTGACGAGGTTTATAGAACTTTAATGAAAATGAGATGGCAACCAAATCTAAACATTATCCCACACTATGAATCTGAGCCATTATATATAGATGCTCTAGTTAATAGTTTAAATACAAAAATTTCTGAAATAAAATGGGAGCCAGACTTGATAATTGCATCTTATCACGGAATACCAAAAAAATATTTTGATAAAGGAGATCCCTACCATTGTTATTGCCAAAAAACGACTAGATTAATTTCTGAAAAATTCAAAAAATTTGAGATTAAAACAACTTTTCAATCTAGATTTGGTCCACAAGAATGGTTGAAGCCTTACACTGATAAAGTTATTGAAAATTTACCAAAAGAAGGAAAAAAAAATATATTAGTGATTTGTCCAGGATTTTCATCTGATTGTGTTGAAACTCTTGAAGAAATTTCTATTCAAGGGAAAGAAATTTTTTTAAAAGCAGGTGGAATAAATTTTGAAGCGATCCCTTGCTTAAATGATAATAAAGATCATATCCAATTATTTAAGTATTTAATAAACAAAAGGTTATAATTATGAATTTGTATCTATTATTTAAATCTCTTCATCTGGTTGCCGTAATATCTTGGATGGCAGGTTTATTATATTTACCAAGAATTTTTGTCTACCATGTGGAAAATTATCAAAAAAAACAAGCTACTGAAATTTTTGAAGTAATGGAAAAACGTTTATATTTTTTTATTATGAGGCCAGCAATGATATTAAGTTGGTTGTTTGGAGTTATATTAATATATATAAATGGGCTTGAGGTTTTTTCGCAGTTATGGCTTCAAATAAAACTTGTTTTGGTAATATTTATGACCATTTATCATGAATATTTAGGAATATGCTTAAATTCATTAAAATCAGGGTCAAATACAAAATCAGCAAAATTTTTTAGGTATATTAATGAAATACCAACAGTTTTACTCATTATAATAATATTTATTGTTATTTTTAAGCCAATCTAGGGTTGAAATTTTATTAAAGATATATATATTTAGATTATCTTATAAACAAATCTCCACATGAATATTCAAGAATTAAAAGCAAAAAGTTCAGAGCATTTAATAACCGAAGCTGAGAAGCTAGGTATTGAAAATGCAAGTACTTTAAGAAGACAAGAAATATATTTTGCCATTTTAAAAAAATTAGCTGAAAAAGGAGAAGAAATTACCGGAGGAGGAGTTCTTCAATTATTACAAGATGGATTCGGTTTTTTAAGAGCAATGGAATCAAATTATTTACCTGGTGCAGATGATATTTATATTAGTCCAAGCCAAATAAGACGTTTTGGATTAAGAACAGGAGATACCGTCGAGGGCCCTGTAAGAGCACCTAAAGATGGAGAAAGATACTTTGCTTTACTTCAAGTAAGTAAGATAAATTTTGAAATTACTGATAAATTTAAACATAAAATTGCGTTTGATAATTTGACTCCTTTATATCCAAATAAACAGTTAGTAATGGAGGTAGAGTCAAACAAAACTGAAAAAAAACCAGATCTTACTCCAAGACTCATAGATCTTGTTAGTCCAATTGGAAAAGGTCAAAGATCTCTAATTATTTCTCCACCTAAAGCTGGAAAAACCATGATACTTCAAAGTATAGCAAACTCAATCACTGCAAATCATCCAGAATGTTATCTAATGGTATTACTTATTGATGAAAGGCCTGAGGAAGTAACAGATATGCAAAGAACTGTTAAAGGAGAAGTTATAAGTTCTACTTTTGATGAACCTGCCCAAAGGCACGTTGCTGTAGCAGAAATGGTAATTGAAAAAGCAAAAAGACTAACAGAACATAAAAAAGATGTTGTTATTCTTTTAGATTCTATAACCCGTTTAGGAAGAGCATATAACGCTGTTGTTCCTAGTTCTGGAAAAGTTTTAACTGGTGGTGTAGATGCTAACGCTTTGCAAAGACCAAAAAGATTTTTTGGAGCTGCTCGGAATATTGAAGAAGGTGGTTCCTTAACAATTATTGCAACAGCATTAATTGATACTGGTAGCAGAATGGATGAAGTTATTTTTGAAGAATTTAAAGGAACTGGAAACAGTGAAACTATTTTGGATAGAAAAATATCAGAAAAAAGAATATTTCCTGCAATTGATATAACAAAATCAGGAACACGTAGAGAAGAGTTGTTGTTTGATAAAAATGACCTGCAGAAGATGAATGTTTTAAGAAGAATAATTGCACCTATGGGAGCTATGGATGCAATTGAATTTATAAATTCCAAGCTTAAAAATACTAAAACTAATGGGGAATTTTTTAATTCTATGAATAAACCAGGTTAAATTTCTATAGTTTCAATTTTTTTGTCTAAAAAATAATTATTATAAATTTTTTTAAAAGCACTTTCTAGGTTAGTTGTATATTCTTTAGTATTAAATAGTTTTTTATTTTCCTTTAAATTTTTTATTTTATTTTTTATCTCAGTATTTTTTTCCTTATTACTTGATAATTCAACTGCTTTTTTTTCGTAATCAATTAAATTTTTAACTACTAATTCATCTAAGTTTATTGATTTTAGTATGCTTGAAGCAACATTGCTCGCAAAAGTTTGTCCAGACAATGTCAATACTGGAACTCCACTCCAAATTGACGCCATACAAGTCGAATGAGAACTATAAGGAAAAGTATCTAAAAATAGATCTGCTATTTTATGTCTTGATAAATGTTCTTCGTATGAGTCTATTCTATTTAGAAAAATAATTCTTTCATTCACTCCGCTTTGTTTTGCAATATTATGTAGATTTTTTGCTGTATCTAAATTAATTGATTTTAAAATCAAATAGTTTTTATCAGAACTTTTTAATATTTTTATCCATATATTGAACATTTCTTTATTGATTTTATAAGCTTGGTTAAAACAACAAAATACAAATGCATCTTCGGGTATATTAAATTCTTTCCGGCTAAAATTTTTATCCGAAATAATTTGTTGATCATTGTTAGGCATAAAAGTTTTGGGTAAATATATAATTTTTTCAGAATAAAATTTTTCTAAATTTTTATTAATAACTGTTTTATCTCCTATTATGTAATCCATATAATTTGATCCTAATGTCCCAGCATAACCTAGATAATTTATTTGTATTGGAGCACAAGAATATTGAAATATTTTGTGTCTATTCTGAGCAGTGTATCCCATTAAATCAATAGCTATGTCTATATTGTTATCCTGTGAAATTTTAGCAATTTCTTTGTCGGATAAATTTGTTACATTAAAAAAATTATCAAAATAATTTTCTACTTTTTTTAGTATATCATCTTTTTTATTTCCAAAATAAAATCCAATGGTCTCAAATTGTTTTTTATCATGAAATTTTAAGGTTCCCATTAGTTGTCTAGAAACTGCGTGTTCAGAAAAGTTAGCAGAAAAATATCCCAATTTAATTTTATAATTTTTTTTATGGTTTAATATCTTGGATCTTTCAGAAAAATTATATGAAAAGTCTTTTGCTACTTGACTTAATATTTCACAAGAATCAAATAGCGAAAGAGATAAAAAGGGTTTCATAATTTTTTTTTTATTAAATATTTCTTTATTTAAAGAGTTAAGGTCTTCATCAATATCGTCCCAACTGCACAAATGTCTTTTAGCGCCAATTATTTCTGCATCTATATAATTCAAATTTTTTTTATAAATTTTAGCAGATTTAAAAGTTTCCAACGATCTTTTATGATCGCCTATTTCTCTAAAAATTATTGCCATACCATAATATGCTTCAGCATAATCCTGTTTAATTTTTATTGCTTCAGCAAAACTATTTACAGCTGCTTTCTTTTGACCTAACTCAGATAATATTACACCTTTATGGAAATGTGCCTGATGATTATTTTTTTTTAAACTAATTAATTTAGTAAAATCAACAAGTGCATTTTCATATTTTCTTAATTTTAAATTAAGACTGGCCCTGTTGTTTAAAGCAATAAAATAATCTGGGTTAATCTTTATAGCCTTGTCATAATATTTTAATGCTTCTAAATAATTTTCTTCAATACTAAGAGCATTTCCAATATTGTAATATGCTTGAAAAAAATTCGAATTAATATTTAAAATTTCTTCCCATACTTTTATTGCTTCTTTTCTATTGTTATTTTTTTCTAAAACTATACCTTTCAAATTAAGTAAATTAATTTCTTGGGGTTTCATTTTAATTGCTAAGTTTAATGAAATAATTGCATCCTTGAAATTGAGTCCTTTAACATTGATTATAGATAGTAAATATAATGCATCGAAATTATTTGGTGATTTTGATAGTAAATCCTCACATATTTTTTTTGCTTCTTCAAAATTTTCTTTTTTTAAGAGCTCTTTAACCTTAGAAATTAGTTCCATTAAAAAAGTATATATATAAATTAGATTCTCGCTATAATCTTTTAATGACTATTTATGCACTATCTTCAGGCCCAGGGATCTCAGGAGTCGCTGTTATAAGAATTTCCGGCCCAGAGGCAAAAAATGTTATTAATGAACTAACAAAGGGCAAGTTTCCAGAGCCGAGGATTGCTACTCTTAAAAAAGTTAATAAAATCAACGATAATGAGCTAATCGACGAATGTATAATTTTATGGTTTCCGGCCCCAAATAGCTACACAGGCGAAGATATGGTCGAAATTCACTCTCATGGTAGCAGAGCTGTGGTCGAAGCCATATTACAATCTATTTCTAGGATCAAAAATTGTAGATTAGCTGAACCAGGTGAATTTACCAAGCTAGCATTTATAAATAATAAAATTAATTTATTAAAAGCTGAAAGCATTGGAGATTTAATTTCATCAGAAACAGAAATTCAAAGATCTCAAGCAATTAAAGTGATGCAGGGAAAAAATTCCAGCAAGTTTAATTCGTGGAGAGAAAGTTTATTAAAAATTTTATCAAGCATAGAAGCTAAAATTGATTTTCCAGATGAAGCTCTTCCAAATAATATTTTAAAAGAAATAAAAATAACATCTAATAAAATTCAATTAGAAATTAAGAAAGCATTAAATGATCAGAAAGTCGGAGAACGAATTAGGGAAGGTTTTAAGATAGCAATTGTGGGACCTAGTAATGCAGGAAAGTCGAGCTTGTTAAATTATCTTTCAAGAAGAGAAGTAGCCATAGTATCAGAAACTGCTGGAACGACTCGAGACGTAATAGAAACTCATCTAAATTTGAATGGACTACCTGTTGTTGTTTCAGATACTGCGGGGATAAGGGAGTCAAAAAATGAGATAGAGAAAAAAGGTATAAAACTTGCACTTAAAAGAGCAGAAGATGCAGATTTAAATATAGTAGTTATTGAGCCAAAAAGTGGCTATTTTACTGGTTTTTTAAAGGATTTAATATCAAGTAAATCATTATTAGTGATCAATAAATCAGATTTGGGCATTGATAATATAGTCGAAGAATTTAAAAAATATAATCCTACATATATTTCAATTAAAAAAGAAAAAAACTTAGACCTCCTAATTACTAAAATAAAAGATAAACTAAAAAATCAATTTATAAACTCAGAGGATATTTTAATTACTAGAGAAAGGCACAGACAACACTTGGAACAGTGCTTATTATACCTTGAAAATTTTAATACCAAAAATGAAAATGAAGAAATTGATAAAGCAGCGGAGGATCTAAGATTAGCAACAAGGCAACTTGGAATGATTGTTGGTAAAGTTGATGTAGAGGAAATTTTAGGATCAATATTCAATGATTTCTGTATAGGTAAATAAGCGTTGATAATTGCCACTTTTAAGCCTATATAACACATAACTTGTAAAAAATTATATCAATTATAAGCTATAATTATGAAAAATGATTTAACATTTGATGTTGTAGTAATAGGTGGTGGACACGCCGGCTGCGAAGCAGCTGCAGCTTCATCAAGACTAGGAGTAAATACAGCTTTATTTACAAATGATACTAAAACAATAGGAGAGATGTCATGTAATCCAGCGATCGGAGGACTAGGAAAAGGACACCTTGTAAGAGAAATTGATGCACTAGATGGTGTTATGGGCGATGTAGCAGACAAATCAGGTATACAATTTCGTCTGTTAAACCGGAGCAGAGGACCAGCAGTACGAGGACCTAGAACCCAAAGTGATAGGAATTTATATAAGAAATATATGAAAGAAAAACTCGTAAACTATTGTAATTTAAGCATATTTTCAGACTCTGTAATTGAGTTTATTTTTGAAAAAAACACTATAAAAGGAATAATAACACAGTCTGGAAGAAAAATTAAAACATCCAAGCTAATATTGACAACGGGCACTTTTTTAAATGGTTTGATACATGTTGGTGAAAAAAAGACTCCAGCAGGCAGATATAATGAAAAACCTACTAAAGGATTAAGTGAACAATTAAAAAAATATAAATTTAAAATGGGCAGGTTAAAGACAGGAACCCCTCCTAGACTTGATTCAAGAACAATTAACTTTGAAAACCTAGAAGAACAATTTGCCGATACCGATCCTTATTTTTTTTCTTTCTTAACAAAGAAAAGTATTAACAAACAAGTATCATGTAGAATGACTTATACTAATGATGCTGTTCATGAAATAATTTCAAAGAACATTAAAAGAAGCGCAATGTACTCTGGTAGCATAAAAGGCATCGGACCAAGATATTGCCCATCAATTGAGGACAAGGTCGTTAAGTTTGCAGAAAAGCAAAGACATCAAATATTTCTCGAACCTGAGGGTTTAAATGACAATACTATTTATCCAAATGGTATTTCAACATCATTACCAGAGGAAATTCAGATAGAAATATGTAGTAAAATCAAAGGTTTAGAGAATGTATCAATATTAAGACCAGGATATGCTATAGAATATGACTATATAGATCCAAGAGAGCTATTTTTAACTCTAGAGACTAAAAAAGTTAAGAACTTCTATCTTGCTGGACAAATTAACGGGACGACTGGATATGAGGAGGCTGCTGCGCAAGGACTTATGGCAGGTATTAATGCTGCTCTTTCAGTAAAAAAAAGTGAACCTTTTATATTAGACAGGTCTGAGGCATATATTGGAGTAATGATTGATGATCTAGTTACCAAAGGGGTAGCTGAGCCCTATAGAATGTTTACATCTAGAGCTGAATATAGATTAACTCTAAGGGCAGATAATGCAGACTTAAGGCTTACCCAAAAAGGAATCAATATCGGAGTTGTTTTAGAGGATAGATCTAGAATTTTTAAAGAGAAATTGTCAAATTTATCAAATATTACAAGTAAAATGGAAAAATTGAGTATAACCCCATCAAAAATATCTAAATTTGGTATTAATATTGCAAAAGATGGTATTTCTAGATCTGCAATTAAGATTTTAAGCCAAAAGGGTGTAAATATGAATAAAATAAGGAAAATTTGGCCTGAAATTGATTATGTTTCAAATGAAATTGATGAACAGATTGAAATTAATGCTCATTATACTGGATATTTAAAAAAGCAAAATGCAGATATTTTGGCTTTTAAAAGAGACGAAAACTTAATAATTCCTAATAATGTCAATTATGATGATTTAAGTGGATTATCTAATGAAGTTAAAGCTAAATTTAAGCAAATTAGACCTAAAACCATGGGTCAGGCCCTAAGAATTGATGGTATAACTCCAGCAGCTGTATATATTTTGTTGTCTCACTTCAAAAGAAAGTCTATTAAGCATATAGCTTGATTGATTCGAATATTTTAAATTATTCAAAATTAGAACCTCTTAATGTTTCACGTGAAACATTTCCAGAGTTAGAGGAGTTCAGATCTATAATTATATCTAAGAATAGAGAAATTAACCTTATTAGCAGTAAAAGTGAAGAAGATTCAAGAGAAAGGCATATAATAGACAGTGCACAAATAATTGATTTTATTGATGAAAATGAAAAAATATGTACAGATATTGGCTCCGGATCCGGCCTTCCAGGAATAGTTCTTGCAATAATAATGAAGCATAAAAAATCAAAAATGAAATTCAATCTATATGAAAAAAGTTACCACAAGAGTAATTTTTTAAAATCAGTGTCTAAAAAATTTAATTTGAATGTTGAAATATTTCAAAAAGATATTTTTAAAGAGAAAAATTTAGAAACAAACACTATTGTTAGCCGAGCATTTAAACCACTGCCAATAATCTTAGAGTTATCATTTCAAAACTTTAAAAAGTTTAACAATATAATTTCTTTCTTGGGGAAAAATGGAAAAGAAATGTTGGAAGAGTCTTTAAGCAAATGGCAATTTGAGTATAAGCAGAAGAGGAGCTTAACAAGTGAAGATTCTTACTTAATTAAAATTAGTAAATTAAAAAAATATGAATGAAAAAATTATTTCAATTATAAATCAAAAAGGCGGAGTTGGAAAAACAACTACCGTTATAAATCTTGCAGCAGGACTGTCTTTAAAAGGAAAAAAAATTTTAGTTATTGATCTTGATCCTCAAGGAAATGCAACAACAGGTCTCGGTTTATCTAACATGGAAGAGTCTGATTTAACAATCTACAGTGTTCTCAACGGCACTAAAAATATTTCAGATGTAATTAAGAAAACAAAAATAGATAATTTAGATTTGATATCCTCAAATGTCGATTTATCAGGTTTGGAGGTTGAAACAGCAGGTGATAATCGTAGAGCATTTATTTTGAAGGAGCAATTAACCTCATATTTAAACGATTCTGGAGGTATATATGATTTTATACTAATTGACTGTCCGCCCTCATTAAGTCTACTTACAATTATGGCATTAGTTGCTTCAAACTCATTAATAGTACCTTTGCAAACAGAATTTTTTGCACTTGAAGGATTATCACAATTGATGAAAACCATAGATCGTATAAAAGGCAACCTAAATCCTGAATTAAATATTAAAGGAATTCTACTTACTATGTATGATAAAAGAAATAAACTTTCTAGTGAAGTAGAAAAAGAAGCTAGAGAATATTTTGATAATAAAGTATATGAAACAGTTGTTCCAAGAAATGTAAGACTTTCAGAAGCACCATCACATGGAATACCAGTATTATTTTATGATAAAAAATGCCCAGGCAGCAAGTCATATTTTAGTTTTACAGAAGAATTTTTAAATCAAGAAAAAATTATGGAAAGTGCAGCATAATGAATCCATTTAAAACTAAAAGAGGATTAGGTAGAGGCCTATCATCTTTAATTGGCGATTCAAATCCAGTTACTACAAAAAATAAAATTTCAGTTAGTTCTTTACTTAGAAATAAATTTCAACCAAGAAAAAATTTTAATAAGGAAGCCCTAGAAGATTTAACAAGTTCTATAAAAGAGAGAGGTATAATCCAACCCATTGTTGTTCGACAATCAAAAGATTATAAAGATAAATACGAAATTGTAGCTGGTGAAAGAAGATGGTTAGCTGCTCAGAATGCTGGTCTACATGAAGTACCCATTGTAGAGGTGGAGGCGGATGATCTTAAGTCATTAGAGTTTGCAATTGTTGAAAATGTACAAAGAAATGATTTAAATCCTGTAGAAGAAGCAAAAGGATATCAAAGATTAATCGATGACTTTAATTATGATCAGGAAAAAGTTTCAAAGTTTATTGGAAAAAGCAGGTCTTATATTACGAATTCTTTAAGACTTTTAACTTTACCAAATGAAGTTATTTCTTTAGTTGAAGAGGGACATCTCACCCAAGGTCATGCAAAAGTATTGGTAGGCCTTAATAATGCGCATTTTTTAGCAAAAAAAATTATAAACAAAAAATTATCTGTTAGGCAAGCAGAAAGCCTAATTAGATCACTTAAAAACGTTACAAAATTTAACAAAAAAATAAAAGATGCAAATATTTCTCAGCTAGAAAATTCACTTAAAGAAAAAACTGGAATTAATGTTTTCATAAAGAATAGGAAAAATAATACAGGTCAGCTTTTTTTTGACTATAAAGATTTAGATCAATTAAATAGATTGATAATGATCATAAAGGCAAATTACTAGACAGAAGGTCTGGATTTATTTAATAAAAAATCCGAGAGAATATTTAGTGAATTGCTAGAGTTTTTTTTAATTGATAATTCAATATTATTTATTTCATAAATTAATTTTTGTGATTCTTCTACAGACCAACTTTCAATTTGTTTTTTAACAACTTCTTTATCTTTCCAAAATATTGGAGGTTTGTAGGATGAGATTACTTCTTCAACATTTTTTTTAGAAATTGAATTATTTTTTAATTTTAATAATCTTTTTGACTTAGAGAGAAGTGATCTTATTATAATAATACAATCTTCCGAAGAAAAATTATTTTCATTTATAATTTTGACGGTCCTCTTTAAATTTTTTGATAAGCAGTTGTCTGTTAATTCCGAAATACTATAATTTTCACTTAAGTTAGTAAGTTGTAATACTTCTTCTAATGTTATTTTTTTTTTGGTGTGAAATAAAACTAAAATTTTTTCAAGTTCATTATTTAAATTTTTTCTGTCACCAGAAGATCTTTCAATTATTAAATTAATAATTTCTTGTGAATACGGAATTTTATTTTTTTTAAAAAAATCAATCGCAATCGGAATTAATGTTTTTTTATCATCGGGATAAAATGGAATACACACTAAATCTTTATTTTTTTCAAAAAGTGACCTTATTTTTGATTTTTTATCTAAATTTTTAGAGTTTAAAATCAAAGTTATATCATCAATATTTTTATCAATTATATAGTCAATTAAGCTTATTATTTTATCTGTTACTCTTGATACGATAATTAATTTTTTTTCCTCAAAAAATGATTTATTAAGCAAATTTGAAATAAAACTTTCGTAATTACTTAAGATTTCGCTTTCTTCATACCTTAAAATATTTTCTTTAAAGTTCTTTAAAAATATTTCTTCAATTACATTAAATTTATATCCTTCATTATCACCATAAAATAAATAAATTTTATTTTTATTATTTCTTATTTTTTGTAATTCATAAGATTTAATAATCATTTTTTAAAGAGTTTGTAATGTAAAAATTATTCTTTCGGCAATTCTTTCAGCAAGATTCTCAATAACATTATTTTCATACTGTTTTAACTCAAATTTATTTGAAATATTGTTATACGATGATGATACTTTTAATACTTTATTAATTTCTTTGCTATTAATTAAAATCGTTTTTATCTCGGTTATTAACTCTATTTTATAAATTTTAACATTACCTTTAGTATCTTTTGAAGTTACAATTTTTGTGAATTTTGAATTAATATTTAAATCAAATATTTTTTCACTACCACTAACATCTTTATATATTTTTACTCTATTGTTAATTACTTCGTTTATATTTTTATCTCCACTAAATGAAATTGAATTTATTTTAAAATTTGCATTTTTATCAGAGTAAATAGGCTGGTATCCACAACTTGTTAAAAATATAAATATAACAAATGTAAATTTCGATAAAAGTTTAATCATTTTAATATTATATTAATCAATCTATTTTCAACAAAAAAGGATTTAATTATAGTTTTATTTTCAATAAATTTCTTTGTTTCTGTACTATTATTAATTTTGTTAATTAATTCTTTTTCGGATATCCCTTTATTTGCAATAATACTTGATCTTTTTTTACCATTTATTTGAATTACATATTCAATATTTTTTTCCTCAAGTTCTTTTTTATCTACTTCTGGCCAATAAGTATCTTTATCAAAACTTAGTTCTTTTAGACATTCTGAAGAAAAGTGTGGTATTACCGGGGAAATAACTATAAGTATTTTTTTATAATTTTCTTCTAAAGTTTTTTTATCTATCTCAAATTTGAGTTGATCTATTAAAAAATTATAAATTTCATACATATTCGCAATAATTACATTATAGTTAAATCTATCTAAATTTCCGTTTACTTTATTAATAAACTGATTTGTAAATTTTTTTATTTCTTTTGAATGATTTGTACTTTTTTCGTTTAATTTAATTTTTTCTTTTATTTTTAAATGTAAAGTCCATAGTTTTTGTATAAATTTATATGATGCTACCATTCCCTGCTCTGACCATTGAACATCTTTTGCTGGAGGACTATCAGATAAAATAAATAACCTTACTGCATCCGCACCATAATTTTCAATCATCTTTTCAGGATCAATTGTATTTTTTTTTGATTTAGACATTGACTCTGATGGACCTACAGAAATTTTTTTTTTTGAATCAGATTTTAAGTAGTATGATTTTCCATCTGTTGTTTTTACTTCTTCAGGACTAATCCAGTTATTATTTTCATCTTTATAAGTTTCATGACAAACCATCCCTTGTGTAAATAAACTCTGGAAAGGTTCATCCACATTGAATTCATTATTTTTATAGCTTAATGCTTTCATAAAAAAACGCGAATACAATAAATGTAAAATTGCATGTTCTACGCCTCCAATATATTGATCAACAGGCATCCAATAATCAATTTCTTCTTT
>MDTG01062150.1_pt1 | contig 21959 bp, 21 predicted proteins | sample 811421 | NCBI WGS metagenome assembly MDTG01 (sample SAMN05326645, study PRJNA326480) | marine metagenome | isolation source: seawater | place: Pacific Ocean: South East | collected 2011 | reverse complement strand
TGCGCTTCTTGGTTCAGATGGAGATGGTGGATCTGCACCTGCTCCCGTACCAACACCAGCGCCTACACCTGCTCCGACTCCAGCGCCTACACCGGCTCCGACTCCAGCTCCAACTCCGGCTCCGACTCCGGCCCCGACTCCGGCGCCTACACCGGCTCCGACTCCGGCTCCGACTCCAGCGCCTACACCAGCGCCTACACCGGCTCCAGCTACTACAACTACGACAGCACCTACTACAACGGCTGCTACAACAACAGCACCTACAACAACAGCTGCTACAACAACAGCTGCTACAACAACGGCTGCTACAACAACGGCTGAAACAACAACAGCTGCTACAACAACAGCACCTACTACAACTACTGCTACTACAACAGCTGAAGATACAACTTCAACAACTACAAGTACAAGTACAACATCAACTAGTACTACAACATCTTCATCAAGTAGTGGATAAATATTAATTGATTTAAAAAAAGCGGCATAAGCCGCTTTTTTTATAGGTTATATATGGTTACTTCTTTTTTATAAGGATAAATTACTTGTTTAGATTTAATAAGCTTATTGTCTAAATACCAATAATGATTATGACCCTTCCATTTTATTAATGGAACCTCAAATGACTCCTTAATATAGTGATAATTAGAATTCTCTTGAAGATATTCATCATTTAAAGGGACATATCCTTGATAACTTCTATGAAAAATTATGTTCATATATGGGGTTTGTGGATCTGAGAATTTTATAAGAGATGTAAAGCTTTCTTCGTTTAATTCAGAATAATCGATTGGTTTATATTTTAATATTTCAAAATCATTGTCAAATCCTATTGTTTTAACTATCTTGATGTTATTTGTTATTATTTTTAATTGGCTCTTGCTTTGCCATGATATTGTTTGATTATTATTTTTATCAACAAGGTTGTATTTTTCCAAATCCCTTTTGCTGAAATATATGTATAAAGAAAGCTTATTATCAACATAATCTATTGTGGGTATTTTTTCTTTTTCAAAATATTTATTTAATTGAGCAAGATCTAAAGATGAACATCCTGTGAGAGTCAAAAGAAGTATAAATTTAATAAAGAAATTCATTCCAAAAATACCTTTGATTAAGTTCACTCATGTTTGAACTATGCATTATATCAAGCAATGTGTTGTTAATTTCAAGTTTAGCTCCACCATCTCTTGTTAGTGGACGAAGCTTAAATCCAGTATTGTTTCTGTTATAGTTATTAGAAAATATATCTAAAGGAAAACTAAAGTAAAATCCTTTATCAAAGCTGCCCTCACCAAATTCTCTAAAAGAAATATCAGTTAAAGTGAAGAAAAATCCAGCCTTGCCGCCATTATGAAAAATTCTTGAAAAATCAAAAGTAAATCCTGAATCATTGGCTAAGTATCTACCAAAACTTATAGAACTTAGCATGCTGAGGGATGGGAGGTAATGAGATACAGTAATATGACCGGTCTCTGTTTGGTACTCTTGAAAATTAAATCTTTGATCGTAATCTCGTTTTTTCACATTATAGATATTTGCACTAAAAGAAAAATTAGAATCGAATGGTTTGTATAGTATTTCTCCTCCAAAACCTCCATACATTTGCTCAAAAATACCAGCTGAGAGCTTAGTATATAAATTTCTATTTAATTGTTTGTAATAATTCAGTTCCAGCAGGGAAACATATGTGTCACTTCCCTTTAAATAGTCAACCATTTCTGTTCTAACATTCTCAAGGAACGGCGAATCAGTAAAGCTATCTTTTCTATCAAAGTTATCTACAATGTTGTGCATTAGATCAAAATTAATATAAAAGTTCCTGTTGAATTGAGCTTCACCAGAAAGACTTAAAGCAAGTCCACCATAATAAAACTTATCAGGTGTACCAATATGACTTAGTATCTTTGGCTGAATTGAATAAAAAAAGTTAGGATATAAAACTCTAGGTAAATATTCAGACTTTTCAAGCATCATTGGATTACCTGATGAAAAATCGGTGTTACGTTTCACAAGATTAATATAATCAGTTTTACTTTCTAAATCTTTTGCAAGAAAAGTGATGTTATTTAAAACCGCTCCTGCATTATATTCAGATACAGAAATTGATTTTAAAACTATATTATTATTTTCAGCAACCTTGCTTGATATGTAGCCTGAATATGAAGCTGCTTGTAAAGAATTGTGATAAATATCTTGATTAATGACGATTTCAAGCTTCTCATCTTGAAGATTGGCACTTTGAAGTAATAAGCTATTATTATTTAAATTATTTAATAGATCTCTATAAAATCTCAATTTGTTATTACCAGATGGATTTGTTTTTTGTACCTTTGGTAGTTGTGAATTTTTCTTTTGATAATTTTTATTAATTCCAAGCCCAAGACTAAAAGTAAAATTTATGGTGTTACCTTTAATATAAGATATATCTAAATTAAAGTTTTTAGATAATGGATAGCTAAAACCAAAATTTATTTTGGAGTCTTTCTTTCTTTTGTCTATATTGGCATCGCCATCATATCCAGCTGAAAAATCCATGTAATCAAATGGATCATTCTCTATTTTTAATCTTGCGCCATTCATTTTAGGAAGAAATATTTCAATTCCTCCAAAAGGCGCAATAGGACCCCTGAACCATTGATCATATGAGGGTTGGCCAACAGTTGTGATATTTTTTGATCTCAGATTACGACTTTCAAAAGACTCTATTAAAAAAGAAATTGGATTTTTATAAGAAGTTTCTCCAGTGAACTTTCCAGTGCCAAAACCGAAAGATGCTCTAATATTTCGAATATCTTTGGTCAAAACAATATATTCTTTTTCAAAAAAACCAGATCCGGCAAAGTCATCTAATCCAATAGCAACTTTTGGAAGATTTTTATTTCTAAAAGTATGACTAAATTTTACGTTAAAACCTTTATCAAGATACTGCCCTTTTGTTTCAATTCTTCCTTTGTCCCAGAAAAGATCTGATGGTCTGTAATAGAAATAGCTGGCTTCTAGCCAATCATAGGGTGTTACAGTGAGTGTTCCGTATTTATATATATTATTCCTGTTAAGAGTTAAAAAAACTCCCCCTTCACCATATGTTTCAGCACTAGGTAAGTTGATTAACCCAGATTGACCAAATGAATTATAAGATGGGCTTCTATCTTTATATATATAATCTAAATAACTTGCATTTAATAATGAAGTGAAAAAAAAAAATTAAATATAAAAATTTTTAAATTCATTAATTATTACTTATAGATGCAACTGATGCTATTGATAAAGCCAGACTGCTAAAAATTGGAGCAGCAGTTGATGCAAAATTTAATCCATCTAGCTTACCAATTTTCCTAGGAATATATATTACAGTACCTGGGTATATGTCTAAATTTGAATATTTTAAAAGTGATTTTTGGTATACCTTAGCAGTACCATCTGGTAGCACTAATACTATTGAATTTTTGTCAGCAAAATCAGAAAGACCTCCACCAGAGAATATGTAATCTTCTATGCCTAAATTTGAATTAAATCTGAATGATCCAGAATTCATTACTTCACCAAAGACATGAATCTGATTATCAAAATTAGATATGATAATCTTATCTTGATTCTGAAGAATTGTATCTAAACTAGGATTAAGTGATATCTTATCTATATCAAATTCTATCTGAATTCTGCCCAATGGTTTTGTTTTTTTAAATTCATTTAATATAAATGGAAGATTGCTCTGTTGCAGATTCTGCTGCTGTGTCCCCGATCTTGCAGCCGTTGCAATATATTTTATTAAATCATCATATATTTTGTCATTATTGACCTCTTGTAAATCAGCAACGGACTTTCTGTAAAGTTGACTACCATATGTATATGAATTCTCTTTATATCCCCCTGCCCTTTTAACTAGTGAACTCAGAGTTTCATATTCTGAAATACTGTATATGCCAGGTCTTTTGATCTCACCTGAGATCTCAACAACTTTAATCAAATATTCTTCAACATACAAATGACTTTCGTGTGACGGTACAATTTGTGAGAAGTCATTAATTGAAATTTCTTTATTAACAGTTTTGCCATTAATGATTTCTGTGAAAAAAATTTTATCTTGTACACCATTATTACTTATCCCCTTTGCAAATCTCATTAGATGATCTAAATTCTCATTTTCTTTAAGTTCATATAATGCAGGTGTTTTAAAGCCTCCGGAAGCTCTTACAAGTTTTTTAAGTGGGCCTATGTATATTGTGTCTCCACTTTTTATGCGCTGTTCATTTGGAATAGAGCCGTCGATTAGGTAGTCATATAAGTCAATATTTTGTATTAATTTTCCTTGCCTCTTAATGGAGATATCTCTGTATGTACCTTCATCTGTTATTCCACCAACAATATTAAGTATATGGAGTATATTAGTGTTTCCACTCACAGTGTACATGCCTGGGAAATATGCATATCCATTAACAAGAACTTGAATATCTCTAATTTTTTCAAGGGAAACAAAAGCTCTTGTACCAAGTAAGGAATTAGAAACATTTTCTATTATCATTTCGGACGCAGCAGCTAGGCTAAGGCCAGCAACCCTTATCTTTCCATAATCTGGAATTGTTATAGAGCCATCTCTTTGAACTTCTAATGATATTTCTGCCGAAATTTTCCCTACTAATTGAATATTAAGAAAGTCACCATAATCTAAAATATATGAATCATCTATGTTTGGCTCATTAACAGGCATGAAAGTACTTTGCATTGATTGAAAGATCTCACTTCCAAACCTTTTTAATAGCTTATTCTCATTAAGTTCCTCTTCTCTTAAAAATTTTTGCCACTTTTGAAGTGTTTTAGATTTTTCCAGCTGAGTAGATGTTCTATCATAGATTTGATTTTCGGCCTGAGTAGATCTCTCAAATTCTTCAAGCACATCATCTGCAACTTCATCAGGTAAGCTATTCAAGAAATCTTGATCAAGACCTTGAGGAATTGCTTGTGCAAAAGTAAATACTGATATTAATAGGATTGAATGTAAAATTATTTTTCTTAGAGTCATGGTATTTGTTAATTAATATATTTTTTTACAAAATTTGAAGGCCTAAAAATAATTTTACTAGCTGGCTCAATCACATATTCTTGATTTGTTTTTGGGTTCCTTCCAATCCTTTTTTTTGTAATTTTTTTATAAAAAACTCCAAAGTTGCTTATTTTTAGATTATTGGTAGACATTATTTTTACATTTTGTAAAAAAGCTTCCAAGAATTTTAAACCTTCTTGGTTGCTTATTTCTAAATTACTAGAAATTTCCTTAGAAATTTCTTTTTTTGTTAATGACAAGTTTTTCTCTCCTAAATTGGGTGTAATTATAACTCATCTAAATTTAATTTATCCAATCCTGGAATTTCAATAGATCCGTCAATAAGAGTATTATCAATGATTTCTTTAATCTCTTTATTGACTTCGCGATCGGTGAGAGTTTTATTAAAGGATTGAAAGATAAATCTATAAGCCATTTTTGTAATATTTTTGTTATCTTTGTAATAATCAAAAATAAATACATCTCTTAGATTTTCTGTTTTAAATTCCATGATCTTCTTAGAAAAAGCCCCAATATCATTGTCCTTTAAAACTCTATAGGATAGATCTCTGTATATTATTGGAAATTCTGAAATTTCTTCATATTTGTAATTATTTTTCATATAAAGATCGAAATCCTGAAGTTTGCTTGAGGCTTCTTCAATAATATTTAGTGGAATTTCCAATAAAAAAAGCTTTGTCTTTATTTTAGTATCATAAATATTTCTATCTATTTCTTGAATAAAATTAGAAACATCTATGTTCAAATTTCTAAAGATATCTATTAAGTATTTTTTATCTAATTTTTTTGAGAAATCATTTAAATTATTTCCAACTCTTCCAGATATCGCAATACCTAAAAATCTCTCCTGTTTGATATTGAGTTTATCTTTATATATGTCTGAAATCTCAAATAATTTTATAGAGTCTTTGTTTCTTTTCTCGTTATAGAAAGTATCTTCAATGAGTGATTCCTTTAAATTTAGTCTGAGATATGGTTTATTTGAATCCAAAGGATTATCGATCTTAATTGAATTATCATCACTCAATGAGGTAAATGGAAAATTTATAACCTCTGCAAAACCATAATTAATCAAAAAAGCTTTTAATTTTCTTTCAAAAAGATCTTTTCTATCATTATCTGTTGGAAGCAAGATCTCTTTTTGAGGTATTGTATCGTAGCCAAGTATCCTTAGTATTTCTTCTGCAATATCATTTTGATGTGCTATATCTGATCTAAATGTAGGTGGTATTATTGATTCATTATCAAAATTAAATCCAATATTAGATAACTTAGTTTGAATAACATCATTATCAAAATCACTACCTATAATCTGTGATAATTTATTTAAATTATATGGGATTCGAATTTCTTCATGGTTGTTGTAAGATCTTGAAAAAAGTTTTATCTCTTTCACTTCAGTATGTTCTTTAATAATTTGTATAAATCTTCTTAAAACAAATTCTTGAGCATCTTTGTCAACACCTCTTTCGAATTTATAAGCTGCATCAGAATTTAAGCCATATTTTGTTGTTTTCCCTATTATTGCTTCTGGTTGAAATCTAGCGCATTCAATAAGTACTTTTTTGGTTTGATCTTCACAGGCTGTCGACAGTCCACCCATCACTCCTGCTAGATTAATTATTTCATTATTAATTTTGAAAACAGAATTTATTCCATCTAAATCAATAATATTTCCAAAAAGTGTATTAAATTTGTTGCTTGCATTTATTGTTTCAAAAGTAATTTTTCCATTTATTTTATTAAAATCATAGCAATGCGTTGGAAGCCCAGTTTCATATGCAAGATAGTTTGAAATATCTGTAAAAAAATTATTTCTTTTTAAATCAAAATCAACAAAGTAGTTCTTGAGATAATCTTTATATTTTTTGATCTGAGAATTCTCAATTTCTATATACAAAAATGATATCTTTTCTAATACTAAGGGATCATTATTTTCAAAATCTAGTTCAAATTCATCAATATCATCCTTGTATATTTTATAAGGGAAATTAGTTTGGTATATAGCGCTCAAATCACGAGAGATTCCATTTAAAGAGAGACAATCTCCTCTATTTGGAGTGAATTCAATATCTAAAATATTTCTATCAACCTCATTTTCATGGCCAAGTTGAAAAAGAGTATTTGATAAAGAAGATATATCAATATCATTAACAAAGAACTTTTTAAGATGCTTAAAATGAATCTTCATTTAAATTGATTAAGAAAATCTAAATTTGACTTATAAAAATTTCTAATGTCATTGACGCCATATTTGAGCATTGCAATCCTTTCCACTCCAAGCCCAAAAGCAAAACCTGAATATTCATTTGGATCAATATTACAATTTTCTAAAACAATAGGATTTATTACTCCACAACCTAAAATTTCAAGCCATTTGCTATCATCAGAAAGAATATCTACTTCTGCAGAAGGTTCTGTAAATGGAAAATAAGATGGTCTAAATCTTATTTTAGTATCTTTACCAAATAAAGAATATACAATTTGAAAAATGACATATTTTAAATTTGAAAAACTTATTTCTTTATCGATAAGAATTCCTTCAACCTGATGAAACATTGGTAAATGAGTGGAATCATCATCTTTTCTATAAACCTTACCACCAGAGATAAATGAAAATGGTGGTTTGTTCTCTAACATGGCCCTTACTTGAACTGGCGAAGTATGCGTTCTTAGTAAAAAGTTTTTATTCTCAACATAAAATGTGTCATGCATTTGGCGTGCAGGATGACTTTTTTTAATATTTAATAAATCGAAATTGTATTTTTCTGATTCTATTTCAGGTCCAGAAATTATTTTAAATCCCATATTTGAAAGCAAATCAAAGATTTCATATTTAGTCTGATTTATGGGATGGATTGATCCTATATCTTTTTTTTCTAATTTATTTCTAATATCAGAAATGTCTTTATCATGTGACATTGTTCTAACTTACAGCTTTATCAACTATCTTTTTAAATATCTCTTTATCATTTATAGCTATATCTGAAAGTATCTTTCTGTTTATCAAAATAGACTTTGTTAACATGCCATTAACTAGCTTTGAATAAGGAACACCTAACTCGCGTGAACCAGCATTAATTCTAGAAATCCATAAGGATCTAAAATTTCTTTTTCGATTTTTTCTGTCTCTGAATGCATATTGCAATGATTTTATATTTGATTGCTTAGCGGTCTTATAAAGCCTGCTTCTTGCTCCATAATGCCCTTTAGTAGCCTTTAAAACTTTTTTATGTTTAGATTTAGCTGATAATGCCTTAGTTGTTCTTGCCATGATTAATTAATTAACTTCGAAGCTATTTTTAAATTTATTCCTGTCATTTTATTAAGGCCTCTATTGTGTCTTTTTCTTTTTGTAGGTTGCTTTGTAAGAATATGATTTCTATTTGCACTTTTACTTTTAATAGAAGTGCCAGTTTTTTTAAAACGCTTGGATGCTCCTGAATGTGTCTTTAACTTATAACCCATAATATTAACCTACTTGTTTTTCTTTAAAGGCGACAAAATCATTAACAATTGTCTACCTTCAAGCGCCGGCTCTTGATCAATTTGAGAAATATCATCCAATTCAGCACTAATCTTTTTTAGTAAATCTAAGCCCATATCACTGTTTAAAATTTCTCTTCCTCTAAACCGGACGCTTATTTTAGTCTTATCTCCGTTAATAATAAAGCTTTTAATTTTTTTAAGTTTTGTTTCATAGTCGCCTACATCTGTGGATGGTCGAAATTTAATTTCTTTAATGGTGTTCTTTTTTAGTTTTGATCTAGACGAGCCAAGGTTCTTTTTTTTTGTAAATACGTGTTTACCATAATCAAGTATTTTACAAACAGTAATATTAGAAGAAGATGGTGAAACTTGAACTAGGTCTAGTGAGGCAGCTTGAGCCTTTTCAAGTGCATCTTGTATCTTTACAATTCCGACTTTTTCTCCAGTCACATCAATGAGCATAACTTCTTCAGCTAAAATCTTATTATTTATTGGTGTAGTACTTTTTTTCAATTCTAATTATTAGGAATCTGTTTTAGAAATTAAGAATATTGATGAGCTCATGACTATGAACATGTCAAATTTGTTGTGTTGTATTTCATCATAAATGTTGTACGATTCTATACTAATTAGATTTTTACGCAAATTTTTTTAATGATATATTCTATACAAGCTTTAAGATTTATTGCTGCATTTTTGGTTTTTATTCATCACATATATGTTGTAGGGGGTTATGAAAACTCACTAGGATATAGGGGAGTCGATCTTTTTTTTGTAATTTCTGGTTTTATTATATATGTCGTTACAGATAATGGACATGATAAATTTTTTGTAAACAGATTAATTAGAATTGTTCCAATGTATTGGGGTGTAACCTTTTTGTTAATTTTTCTTTTTTATTTTATGGGGGACTTTATAAATTCAGACATACTAGATTTTTCAATGGTGCTAAAGTCTCTATTTTTTATCCCTTTTTATAATCCAAACTTTGAAAGTTTTACGCCAATTCTAAATGTAGGTTGGACATTAAACTATGAAATATTCTTTTATTTAATTTTTGCAGTAGCAATTATGATAAGTCCGATCAATAGAGGACTAATATCGTCCTTTATAATATTAATATTTTTTATTTTAGGTGAAATATTTAACAATACAATTTTATCTTTCTATTCGAATTCCATAGTATTTGAATTTGTTCTAGGTATATTTTTAGGATTTATTTATTTGAAAAAAAATATTAGTTTTACAAAATATTTATTATCTATTTTTATTGGGACATTATTTTTTATTCCATTGCTAACAGTTTATTTAACCCACATTCCAAGAATATTTATACCTGGATTTATTTCTTTAATAATAATTTTTACATATGTCTACTCAGAGCCATTATTTTGTAAAAATCAAAAAACTAAAAAGGTGATTGCTTACATGGGAGATATTTCATATGCCATGTATTTAAGTCACTTCTTTATAATAGTTTTATTTTTAAGAGTAATTGAGTTAGATGAATATTTTAGTGAATTTATTTATATAACTTTGATATTTGTTGTAACTTTAATATCTTCGCATGTAATTACATATTATTTTGATATGCCTATAAGGTCATTTATGAAAAAAAAATTAAATCAAGTTTAAGGCTCTAGAAATATTTTTGTCCAACTATCGTTTGATTCCTTTTTAAAAACAATTCTCTCATTAAGTCTTTTACTGTTTCCTTTCCAAAATTCATAATAATTTGGAATAAACGAGTAACCTCCCCAATAATCAGGTCTTTTTTTGAGATCTTTATTTTCGTATGCATCTTTGTACTTTTCTATAACAAGGTCATAAGAGTTTATGACTTGAGATTGATTAGATGAAATAGCAAGAGCATTTTTTTCAGGACTTCTTTCTGAGAAATATTTATCAGAAAATAATTTATCTGTTTTAAAGATTTCGCCCTTTAATTTAATTTGTGTATAAATTTTATTCCAGAAAAAAATTGCCGATATATTTTTATTTTTTTTAAATTGATTTGCTTTAGGACCTTTATAGTTTGAAAAAAATATAAATTCAGAACCTTTTATAAATTTTAAATTTACAAATCTTGCTTCTGGCTGATTGTTATCAAAATCAAATGAACTTATACACATTGCTTCAATGTGCTCTTGATTACTATCTATTGCTCTATCGTAGAATGATTTATAAAGCTTAATCGGTTCAATATCTTTTGTTTCAATAAAAGATATCAATATCCTTCTCCTTTGAATATTAACAAAATTCCTTTATAAATAATCTTTAAATCCAAAAATAGTAATTCGATGTCTGAAGCGTTCATGTATTTATCAATATATTCATATTCATAAATGGGATTACCCATTTCTGATGTTCCTTTGTTAATGTGACCTAAGCCTAATAGACCGCCTTTAATGAGTTTACGAGTAACGTTACCTTGCTGTAAGTCTCTTTCTGTATGGAGAACTGACAAAGGTCTTGGACCAACAATACTCATTTCACCTTTAAGAACACTGAAAAATTGAGGTATTTCATCCAGATAGAAATTTTTTACGATTGTTCCAATGTTTGTTTTACTTTCATCATTCCATTCTGCAGAGTATGCTATCCAATCTCCTTTTTTTGCTCCCTCAGGATCAATATATTTCATTTTGATAATTCTTATCTTATATTTTTTGAACTCTTTTCCATTGCTTACTGCATTGTAGTAAAAAAACATAGGTCCTTTATTTTCAGAAATCAGAATACCTTCTATCAAAAAACATATTTTCAAAAGTACTAAAATAGGTGCAGCGCATAGTAAAAAAATAATTGATACGAATTTATCAAATATTGTTTTTAGAAATCGTTGAGGTAATGGTTGATCAAGATCAAAAATATAACTGTATTTCTCTTTTATTTCCTCACTAGGTGGTTTGTATGGAAACGCTTCTTTAGGTTCGATATTCATTTACCATTCCTCCGGACATTCTTTTTTCCAATCATTTAGTGCGCTCTCTAGACTATATTCATATTTATAACTATTTTCTTCAGCGTAACTTGACAAGATATTATTAGAATTTACAAGTTTTTTTATTCTGACTGGACTAAATGGATGTTTTATTTTAAAAATTCCAAGTATGAGATCTATTATTCTAGAAATAAATAATAAAAAACCATAGGGTATATTTATAATGTAATTATCTCTTTTTAAAATCTTTTTAATCGTATCTACATATTCACTCACCGATGGTCCAGGATTCATAGTTGCATTGGCCAAAATATAATTTTTATTTTTTGGTGAAATTTGATCTTCGTATAGCCACATCACAAAATTAGTTAGTTCTTTAATATATATTCCAGCTTTTCTTGTATTATGGTTTCCCATATAAAAGAAATAATTGCCCTTTATAGCCTTTATCAAGCGTGAAACATTTCCACCCTCAGAGGGGCCAAAAATTACTCCAGGCCTAACAATAATAAGTTTTTTATCATTTGTGTTATTTGATTGCCAAACCTGATGAATTTTTTCTGCAACTAATTTAGACCCACCATATGCAGATGTTGGAACCGTAAGAGAATTTTCATCCCTAATATCTTCTGATAAACCATAAGGAGATATTGAGCTAGCAAAAATTATGTCCTTGCATCCAATCTTATCTGCCCATTTTGTGATATTTGTTGCGCCCTTTAAATTAGTTTCATAATACTCCCAGTCAAAATGGCCAGGCTCTCTATGAATTGCAGCAAGATTAAGAATCAAAGAAATATTATTATCGCCTTCGAAACTTTTGATCTCATCTTTAACACACCCTTTGATAAAAATAATATTTGCTATGCTTTTAAACTTCCTTATTCTGAAATCAAAGTTTTTGCTCTCAATACTTTCATTATCGTACAAAAAAATTTTCTCATAACTATTTTTTTCAGATAACTTGATTGCCATAAATAGTCCAAAGAAACCATTACCTCCAAAAATAATTGCATTAGACATTTTTTTTTCCTATGTTATGACCTATTAAAATCATCCTCAAATCTGACAATGTCATCTTCTATACACTCTCCAATTTGAGTCTCAATAATAATAAGATCTTCATCATAACTATTATCAATTCTATGAATTTCTTCTTTTTCAAGAAAAACAGATTCTCCAGCCTTTAACACAAATTCATCTTCGCCCTTAGTTATATTTCCTATGCCACTAACAACAACCCAATGCTCAGATCTTTTAAAATGTTTCTGGAGAGAAAGTCTTGATTTGGGATAGACGCAAAGCCTTTTAACTTTGTAGTTTTCTAAATCTAAAAGATTTTCAAACCAACCCCATGGTCGATAATCTTTTGACTCTTCAAAATTGATTTTCTTTTTATGTTTAAAAATGTTTTTATACAAATTTTTAAAATCTACCTCTTTTTTATTATTTGTTATAAAAAGATCATCTCTTGTGTTAATAATATTTACATTTTCAAGGCCTGATAATGAAATACTTTGTTGTGTATCATTATAAGTATTAACATTTTCACAATTATCTTTAAAAATTGATTCGTCTAAATATTCGCCATTCTGATTTAAAAAATTGAAAAGCTCATTCCAGTTTCCAAGATCGGACCAACTTTCTTCAAATTTAGCAACATAAATTTCTTCAAGATTCTCAATCAACGCATAATCAAGAGAAATAGGATCAATTTTATTGTATGAATCTTTTTCAAATTCTGTAAATAAAGAATCTTTGTCAGTGATGACTGTTTTCTCAATTAAACTATTTATAGACGAGTTAAATTGTTTTAATTTTTTAAAAAATTCGCGATTGTCGAAATAGAACATACCACTATTCCATAAATATTGACTGCTTTGAATGTATTTTTCAGCAGTCTTGTAATCTGGTTTTTCTTTAAATTCTGATACTCTTTGAAAACTTTTCTTTGTATCGTCAACCTTGATATAACCATAATTAGTATTTGGATTATCAGGCTCAATGCCAAATATTATAAAATCTGCGTCTTGATTTAATAAACTATGTATGTCGAATTCTGGTGGGACTTTGTGGTCTGATGGACATACAAATACCATAGAATCTGAATTTAGTGTTTTTATATAACTCATTCCCAAAGCAACAGCTGCACATGTGTCCTTAGCAGACGGCTCAACTAAAATATTTTTTTCATCAATATCATATTTTTTTGCAGCTAAGCTAGTATGAAATTTATTGGTTTCATCAGTAACAAAAAAAATATGCTCTTTTAAAAAAGAATTCATATTTCTTTCAATTGTTAATTCCATAAGATTCTTTCCTTTAATAAAAGGAACGAATTGTTTTGGAAGGATTTTTTTTGAGAATGGCCACAATCTTGTTCCACTTCCACCGCATAGAATCAAACAGTATTTATTTTTATCTTTACCAAATTCCATATGTATTTAATGTTTAAAATTTACCTGTATTTTAACATTTTATTTTAAACTATCGCTTTAAAGCCCCTTTATAAACCTCAAAATTATATTTCAATTTTATGTGATTTGAATATTGAGGTGACTTTTTTAAACCATTATTTATGATTTCATTTCTTAATTCACAGTCATCAATTAAATAATTAATTTTGTTTTTTAGATCATCTGAATTATTTGGTTCAAAAAACATTCCACTATGGTTATTTTCGATAACTTCTTTATGGCCACCAAGATTTGATGCAATTACTGGGACTCCACATGACTGACCTTCGGCTATTGCTTTACCATAGCATGCTCTTTCATTAATGCTCGGTACGATTAAAACATCGCATAAATTAAGTAAATGAGGTAATTTTTTCTCTCTGACGTCTGAATATACAATTACTCTATCTTTATTTTTGCCTTCTATGCTCTTTGTATAGCCTGAAAGTGCACCTGAAGCTCCTATTATAAGAAACTTATTATTTTTTAATTCAGGTTTATTTATTAAATCAAGAAATATAAGTAGTCCCATCTCTTTTTCAAATCTGCCAAGATAGCCAATAATTTTTTTTCTATCTTGAACAAAAGGCAAATCTTTAAATTTATTTTTTTCTTTATCTAATTTTTTGAACAATTCCACATCGATACTAGGTAAGATAACTTGCTTATTTTTAATAGAAAGATCTATTAGTTTTAAGCTTTCCATACAGTGATTACTACAAGATATTACTTTGTAAGAGTTTTCTAAAACTAATTTTATTTTCTTTGAAAATTTAGAAAAAAATTCAGGATTCCTATATATTTCTCCATATATATTAACAATATATTTTTTTTTAAAATCTTTTGAAATTAAATAACCATGCATTGAAGGATAAAAAATATGATATGCATCAATAATGTCTATTTCACTTTTCGAAACAATATTGTAAATTTTATTATTTATACCAGCATGAAAAATTAACTTAAAAATATTTTCTCCAAAAAAATATTTAGCAATCTTTATGAATCTGATTGGGTGTCTTATTAAACCAAACAACGAATCAAAAAAATCTAACCTATAAATAATCCTATCTGGTGATTGTTTATCTACTTTCTTTAATGGATTTTGAAAAAGCGAATATGAAACAACTATTTGAGTATCTTCATATTTTTTTTGAAGATCATCGCATATAATTTTTACATCTCCAGGTATTCCTCCATATGGAGGTGGATAGTTGGCAATGAAAAGAATTTTCATTTATTTTTTCTGAGCTAGAACAATAATATTATAAGAAGTAATTACATCAAATTTGTTATGCTCAAAAAGATATAAAAGTTTAAAGAAGATATTCACAATCCAAGACATGAAACGTTTTATAATATTTATAAGATTATATTTATTAGCGCCTGTTTGAGAATGAAATGAATAAAATTTCAAATTATCAAAGTCAGTTACTCTCAAGATCTGACTAAGGGACCCCTCGGTATATGCAATATCATGAGTAAAATCTCCATATCTAATGTGTCCAAATAATGGGGATGAAGCATTAGGGACTTGGATCAAGACCTTTCCCTGATTTTTAAGGATATTATGAACATTTGAAATTATCTTCAATCCATCAAGCTTGTCAAAATGTTCTAATACATCTCTTAAAATAACAAAATCATATTTTGATTTTTCCTCATCTGACTCAATTAGTTCAATAAAATCTTTTTCATGAATATTTTTTACACCGAGATCGCGACCTTTTCTTATTTGATCTTTACCTAGGTCATATCCAATAGTATTTGAATATCCAAGATCATTTAATGCTCCTATGAATTCACCATACCCACATCCTAGGTCGATGATTTTAGAATCTTTATTTAATGGCAAGTATTTCATATACATGTTTTGCATCATTTTTTTTCTTTTTTCAAAAAATTTTTTGTTCATTTGACCTTCTCTTGAAGATACATGAGTCTTTTCATATTTTTCGTAAAATAGTTTTTTATAGTTATTCATTATTATTTTTCTTAAATTTAGAAATTATTTTTTTAAAAAAAACTGATGGTTTTTTTATTAAAAGAAAAAGTGCAAAATTTATCTTATCTACCAAATTATGCGACCCCTTATACTTTCTTAATAGTTTAGGTAGGAACTGTATCTCTTTAACATTAAAATATAAATCATGCCATCTGAGGTGAAATTCTTTTTTATTAGATATAAGACTTCCATCATATCCAAAAAAGATAAAATTTTTACATTCTTTGTCATTACGATGAGCATCCAAATCAAGCTTTGTATTTTCAAATAATTCGTCAAAATCATTGCTAACAAAAATTAAGTTTGAATAAGTTACATGAGCTAAGAAATAGTTTTTTTGAATAGCTAGATTTAATATAGATAAAGCACTGGATCCTTGATTAAGACTAAAGTTTTTATCTTGAGTAAATTCAACCTCATTAGGAATTGTTGGATTATATTCAATGCATATAATTTTTGGTCTGTAATCTTTTAATGAATCAAAGATAAAATAGTCACATCCGTCAATATCTATTGACAAGAAGTCAAAATTTTTTGGAATTGGAGTTTCAGATAAGATATTTTCAAGACTATTCTTGCCTTCAAAATCAACATATCTACATATCTTAAAAACACTTTCAGAGGGAAAATTGTTGCAAAGTTCTTTATATTTATTTTTATCAGCTTCTATCAACACAGATGAAAAATTATGATTTTTAATTAAATTACATGTATTTGATAAATATATACCGTCCCATGCTCCAAATTCAACACACCATCTATTGGAATCAGTTTTATTTATAATTTCGAGAATTTTATTTATAACGCCATCCTCACCCCACTGAGAAAATTCGTTAAAAGAGTAATTTTTTAAATCCAGAACATTAAACTTTTCCATATTTGTTCTATCCAATATTATTTAGTGAATTAAACGATGTTTTACGTAGTACATTTTTCATAAAAATTAAATACATAACATAGTTAATTATAATTGTTATTAGTGTTGGTAATAAATAAAAAGAGAATAAAAGATCATTTATAACAAACAATATCGTAGTAATCAGCAATAAAAAAACTGATCTTATGTACGTGTGTTTTATATTAATAAAAAAATTACTTAGGAAGTATCTTTTTAAGAAGATTAATGAGGCTAATAAAAAAAGGATATTCAAAAAAAATATTAAGTATGCAATAAATTTTATTGATTCAAATTTTGTTCCAAATAACAATAATCCTGAGGTCAAAAATAATAAACTGAATGACCAGACATACATGGCGCTGAAGTTTGCTTGTGATTTCCAATAATCTCCAATAGGAGCATACAGCGTTTTTACTAAGATCAAGCCAAAAAGCGGAATTAAAAGATCAATACTATTTTTCCAAGAACTATCTAAATAATTCAAAATTATATATGGCGTAATAATTGCTAAAAATGAAATTAATACTAGAATCGAGGAAGAGGCTATAACTAAATTATTTGCATAAGCAAAATCTATTTTATTTGTTTCAGCTTCTTCTGAGCAAAAAATTGTAAAGTTGAATCTGCTTATGCCATTCATTATTAACGAGCCGGGTCTTACTATTATGTTTTCAACAAATGTGTATAGACCTAAAGAAACTGGTCCTATAATTGATCCAATTATGATTTTATCTATATCTCTTACCATTAGTTTTAGTAAAGAAAAAACTGTCAATTTTGAACCAAACTTAAAATGACTGATTCTAAAATAATCCTTAAATTTATAGAAACGTATACTTAATTTTGTAGATCTGAAAAGCAATATAAATATTAATAAAGATCTTATAAAGAGAAATATTATGAGAGATTCAAAGTAAATATTCTTAAATAAGAAAAATATTGCAATTAAAAATGCTATTAATGATGAGAAAATATCTATTACTGCAAGTTTTTTAAATTTTTTCCTTTTTCTATTTAATCCATGTGGGACTGAAGACAGAAAGACTGTCAAAATTATTATGAAACAAATCTCTTTGCTGAAAGGTAAATTTGATAGTGCATAAAAGAAATTAAATAACTCTGCAAATATATAAAATACTAAAAAAAGCATAAATGATAATAATATTGATCCTATTATCATAGTTAAGATTAAAGAATTTTCTTCAGCTTTTGATTGGATTATTGAAGATGCAATTAAAGATTCAGAAAAAATTGAAAAAATTGAAAAAACTAATAAAACATAAAATGTTTTTGAAAAAGTTTGAGGATCTGTGAGATAAGCAATTATCAAAAGGAGAGCCGCGGTAAAAAATTGGAATCCAACTTCCCTTATTACAGACCATTGCATAATGCAGAATTATGACAAACTCTGAATATCAGATTGAACCATAATATCCACTAAACTTTTGATGTTAGTTTTTGGTTCCCAACCTAAAATTCTATTAGCTTTTGAATAATCTCCTAGTAGATAGTCAACTTCACTCGGTCTAAAAAAGGCCGGGTCGATATCGAGTAAAACCTTTCCAGAGCTTTTACAAATGGCTTTTTCATCAATACCGCTTCCATTCCACTCGATTTCAATATCTGCAGCTGAAAAAGCGAAATTGACAAAATCCCTTACTGAATATGCCTCATTTGTAGCTAAAACAAAATCATCTGGCAGATCATGATTTAACATCATCCACATACCCTCAACATAATCTCCAGCAAAACCCCAATCACGCTTTGCATCGAGATTGCCTAAGCTAAATTTGTCAATTAAATTTAATTTAATCCTTGCTACATTCGCAGATATTTTTCTAGTAACAAAATATTCTGGTCTTCTTGGGCTTTCATGATTAAAAAGAATTCCATTTGAAGCAAAAATGTCATATGACTCTCTATAATTTCTAATAATATGATATGCATAAACCTTTGCAACACCATATGGACTTCGAGGATGAAAAGGCGTTAGCTCATTTTGTGGTGGCGGTGATGCTCCAAACATTTCTGATGAAGATGCCTGGTATATTTTTGTATCTGTGAGTCCCAAGTTACGAACAGACTCTAGAATTCTTAAACACCCTGTTGCATCGGTATCAGTAGTATATTCAGGAACTATAAAACTGTCATGAACATAACTCATTGCAGCTAAATTATATATTTCATCGGGTTTATGCTTATTTATGATTGCGTTTATATTTGAGGTATCTGTAACATCACCATCCTCAATAATTAATTCAGAATTATATTTCTTTGAAATTTTGTATAAATGTTCTATTAGTTCTCTGTTAAAGTAATTTGATCGTTTTTTTATGCCAATTACTTTATATGATTTCTTAAGCAGAAGCTCAGTTAAATAACAGCCATCTTGACCTAGAACACCTGTTATAAGAGCTGATTTTTTACTCATGTTTTTACTTCACTAAAATAAGTGCGATATTGTACCAAATAAAGTACCAAAAGAGCTAAGTAGAAACATGAAGAATGATGTATCGAGTAAAAAATTCCAGTACCAAATAAACCAAATATAAAACATAAATTATAGAAATCCTTAGCAGTAATAGCATCATAAATTATTTTTAGAGTGAAAAATAAAATAATTGCAAAAAAGAAGATTGGCAATTCAAGAAGAAGCTCGCCCCACAAAGAAACTCCTGGCATATATAAGAAAGAAGGCGAATACACAGCATATCTCATGTAACTTTCATTTTGTGATACTGCTCCAAACAATGGACTTGATTCAACAGAAAATTGAAAATTTGCTAAGCCAACACCAAAGAAGAAGTTATAAAAATTATTAAATTTTTCAGTAATTGCAACTTGTAAAAAAAGAAAATGAGAGGAAGACGAGTTATCGCCATGTTCAAATACACCTAGATATCTATCAAAGGCATATAAAGGATTTTCTATATCTAAAGCTTCAGTAACTGAAACTACAGAATATGATATAAAGCCTATAACAGAAACCAAACTAAACAAAACAATAAATTTAACAGTACTGTTAATAGACTTATTTTTTAAGGCATCAATAAGTATGGCGAAGCAAAAAATTGTAAAAAAAGCAAAAGATCTTGAAGCTGTTGATATAGAAATGATAATTAAGAAAAGTATATACATATATGACCATATAGATTGGACAGATTTTTTTATCTTAAAATAATTAAACTCTATAAAAATAAGTGTATAAACAAAAACTAAAAAATATGTTTTATCTTGAAGAAAAAATCCATAAAAAAATCTAGGGTCAATTAAAAAATCGATCAGAATTATAAATGAGGTTAATCTTGCAGAAAAGAAAATTATCTTTAATACATCAAAATACAATTTTTCATCTTCTGAGATATATTTTAAATATATTAAAAACTGAGCCATTGATATTAAATAAAAAATACCTAAAAACATGCCAAACATATTTTTATAACCATTTATAACAATATAGATAATATAAATAACTATAAAAATTATTGTTAATATTTCATATTTTTTTAGTTTGAACTTTAAAAAAATTGGTATTAGTAAAAATAATGATAAAAATTGTCCAATATGAGCTATCTGTAATCTGATGGACTCTATAAGCAGAACCTGTAAAGGAATTGTAATTAGCCAAATACTCAATGAGCATAAGAATATTGATTGAAATGGGATATTTAAGAACTTTTCTTGCAAAACTAGTACTTTCTGATGCTAATCAAATATTTAACAAGAATTTGAAAAACATATACTGAAAAAAACATAATTTGCGTAAGTATAAATAATAAAAAATAATTTGGTTTAGATGTATAGTCTTCAGCATAAGGACTCACAACTTCTTCAACTATATATGTGCTACCTGAGTTAATCTGCATTAATCTCTGTTCATTTCTTGTTAATAATTGATACATAAAATCATTGTCATATGAATCTAAAAGATACTCATTGTATTTTTGATATTGTATAGCATCAGTTTGTCTAATAATTTCGTCTGCCTGTTTAAAAACAGTATTAAGAATATAGGTGCCCAATTCTTTATCTGATGAGTATATCGATAGAGAATTAACCTTTGTACTTAATGTTAATCCAATTTTAATTTCTTGCTTTAGTTCTTGCGATAATCTATAGGCTGTTGGCTCTTTCCATGGCTTTCCTAAAATCGTTCTAAATGAAATTCTTATTTTCTTTATAAGTTTCTTTGGCCTCATCCATTTATCATTGACTTCGTCATATTCACCAGGAAAGAAATACTCTTTCACAATTGGATCTTGTAACAAAATTTCAGATAGTCTTTGAGAATGAAGCATCTCAAAAAACTTATCCATATTTAAGCTTTGGCCGTCACTACCAAGACCTACACTGCCAAGTGCAGAAGAAAGAATACCTTGAGAAGATGGAGTTGATTGAACCATTTGTGATTCCATAAACTTCATAGTTATTTTGTATTCTTTTGGCAAAATCGATGCTAAAGAATAAAATAATAATAATGCACAACTTATATAAAAAACTAAAAGTTTTTTATTGTCAAAAATAATATAACTTATTAAGTCACTTACTGTATTAATTTTGTTCATTTTTAAGGCTTATTATTGATATAAAAATTATTTGCATATTCTATCACTCCATCATTAATTTTAATAAAATTCTTCTTCATTAAATTCTGTGTGTCTTTGTTTGCAACTTGAAATAGCGGATCTGATTCATCAACAATATCATCAAATATATATTGTTTTTCAATTTTATGATTTGCTAAATATTGTTGTGAAATTAGATAAATAAGATCTTTTATTTTTGTTTCTATTCCAGTACCAACATCTTGAATTATTTGATTTGATATATTTTTCTCTAAAATGTAATACTTTATTACTTCTATAACATCATTTATATGAATAAAATCTCTGATTTGGTTCCCATCTCCTCTAAACATTGGTTCCTTTTGTTTGCTGAATTTATTAAAGGCATCATAAATTAATTGTTTACGCAGGTTAGGGCCATAAACTGAAAATAATCTCAAAATGATTGGTGTTGTATGGGTATCTTTCATCGATAAAAATATATCTTCGCAATCTTTTTTTAGTCTCCCATAATCAGATAATGGATTCAGGCGTTTTGAT
>MDTG01269613.1_pt1 | contig 21964 bp, 20 predicted proteins | sample 811421 | NCBI WGS metagenome assembly MDTG01 (sample SAMN05326645, study PRJNA326480) | marine metagenome | isolation source: seawater | place: Pacific Ocean: South East | collected 2011 | reverse complement strand
GTAAATGACTAACATGTAATTTACCATTTTGATTTAATGTTAAAGTTATACTATTTTTTTTGGTGAAAAATTAAACATATAATTTAAAATAATTTTTTTTAAAACTTTGTCAAGATTTTTTTTGAAATGAATATTGAAAAACAAAGCAGAAAAGATTAAATAATTGTAAATTAAGATAAATAAAATCATTAGTGATACTACAAAAAATAAGTAAACATCTATATTTACTGAAATCAAAAATTGACTTAATTTGTAAATTAAAAATGCGTTAGATAATGAAATTAAGAATGTTTTAAATAACATTAATAATGCATTTGTATAAGACCCTTTTACAATTAGAAAAGAATTATAGATACTTAAACTGCTCATAACAACAAAACCAGTACTAACTGCTATTGCAACATAAAAAAGATTGTAATTCATAAATGAAAAGTAAATACAAAGAAATAATCCAAGCAATAAACCAATAAAAATATATTTCATTAAATTAATAAGCTTATCACTATAATCATAAAATTGATTAGAAAAAGACCGTGAATTAAAAAAAGTAAAACCAAAAATAGAATAATAAATTATAGGTATACTTTCCAAATATTTAGGTAAGAATAAACAAATAATAATTAAGTATATAGATGCAAATAAAACTAAAAGAAAACAATTAAAAAATAAATTGAAAACATGTGGAAGGTCAAAAAGTTTTTGAAAATAATCAATATCTTTCTTTTTTTCAAGCATAATTTCTCTGTAATAATAAATTCTTATAGATGCAGAATATTTATATACAGCCGATAATGATAAAAATCCAAAAGAAAAAACACCAACACTTTCAATACCATAAAAGTAGCCGATTATAAGAAGAGATACTGTTTTTAATAATTCTTCTGAACGTCTGTAAATGAATATTAAAATTCCTTGTGAAATTTGCTCATAAAATAATTTAAACTCAAAGAAAAAAACTGGAAAGTAGTCCCTATAGTAAAAAACAGTAATAATAAAAATCAATGAGCTATTTATTAATAATGCATACAATGCACCTGTCAATGAAAATAAATAAACTAAAATTATTCCAACAATTGAAGTAAATAAACTATTAGCAATTGTAATTTTTCCGAGTTCATTAAATTTTCCCTCAGATTTTAAAATTGACTTCATAAAATTATTTAACTGAGAAAAAAATATAATAAAAACTAACAATATCAAATGCATTAATTCTAATGATTCATTAAATTTTTTATTGAAAAAATAAAATAAAAACAAAATAATGAAACCAATGAAAGTTAAAGAAGATAACCAAGAAAACGCTATATTTTTGATCTTTTGTGCTTTTTCAAAATTATTTTCTGAATATGATACAGGTACATTTCTAGTAACAGCTTGTAAAATTCCCATTTGAGAATACCCAAAATATGATATGGTTAACTTAAACAATTGTAAAATTCCATAGCCTGATGGCATTAAAAATTTTGCATATATTATTGAATGAGGAATGGAAAACAATTTTTGTAAAATTCCTGCTAACCCTAGCTGACCTGTAAATCTAATAAGAGAAGTTTTGTTATTTTTCTTCATCCTTTTTAAAATTATTTATAACATCAACTATACACTGTTCTGCTCTAATTGACGCATTACCATCATCTTTGAAAACTCTTTCGCAAATAAATTTTTCTTTTAATACTTTGTCTATAGTAACATCTTTTTCAAAAATATTTAAAAGCTCAGAATATTCTAAAATATAAGAAGCTAATTGTTGATAAGGATGTAAAAGATCATTTTCATGATTAAAAATAGTATTTGAAAATTTAGGACAAATAATACGCTTATTAGATGCTAACCCTTCAATTAGGGTAGTTGATGAAAAACCAGCTATAAATGAAGAATTCTCAACTAAATTATCAGCTTTAATATCACTTGTAATAATTAATCTATTTGATAATTTTTTTACAAATGGATCATATATTTTTTTTGCATAATTTTTTGCTCTGTCTGACCCTTTTGTTTTAACCACTAGATTAAATTCCTTATTTTCTTCACAAAATTTAGCAAATAATAAATGAAATTTAGTTACTTCATTTTCAAATTGCGGAAAATATGATTGGTCTTCAAGCAAATAATTTCCTTTTTCATTTGGTTCAAAAGAGAATAAAACTATTTGATTTGATTTTTTTTCAAATCTAGAATTAAAATATTTATCAAATCTGGGCAAACCAACAACTGTTGTTTTTTCAAAACTTAATCCCTTCATGTTTGTTTCAACTAATGTATCTCTAATAAAATCATTATAAAACATTATATGATCTGCTCTAAAAACTTTTGTCTTATAAAGAAAATCCTTTGCTGTTTTAAACTTAGCAATTGGTAACATCCCTTCTTTATATATTATTAAGGAAGGGATTTTTATTTTTTTTAAAACAACAAGTAGTTCTTGCTGTTGAGTATAAACAAAATTACCAGCAAGTACAGCATCAAAATTATTAAGTTTTTTATAGCAAATAATAACTTTATATAAAAATTCTCTTAATTGATTAACTGAATGAGATTCCTTAATTAGCAAATGATAATTTCCATCATTTAAGTCATCAAAATTTTTTATAAAATATCTACATATAATCGACAATGATAATCGCGGAAAAACTTTAAAATGCAACATATCACTTCTTTCTTTTATAGAAGTGACATCATCATTAAAAACTGGTTTTGACAAATATAAAATTGTATATTTCTTTTTTTTATTATCTCTTTTATCAGACTGCAAATACATAATTAATGCAGCTATAAAAGGAGAATTAACATAAACTGATAAAAGAATAATTTTTGAAAAAAAATTATTCATTAAATATTTAAGAATTTTTTTAAATAATGATATCATGTTTCTCTATCATAAATTCTGCAACTAAAAAGTCCTCAAAATTATCAATATTTACAGATTTCTCTCGTGGCATTATAAATGGTATACAAAAATCACCTTTAAATGTGTTGTCATTCATAAAAACATTTCTTTTTGTAGCATATATAGCCCCATTAACAATGAATACTGGCATTAGTGATTGTCTTGGGGGATTTTCAATATTAGATTTTTGAAAATCTATGAGAAAATTATCAGAAATAATTTTCATTTTAGCAGGGTGAAAATTATCTACATCAACTACACTAATTATTGATTCCGCATCTTTATGAGCTATTAATTGAGCAAGGGCCGTATCAATATCACAAGAATTTCTTAGAGGAGCTGTTGGCTGTAACATTATTATATAGTCATATTTTTCATCATATTTTTTCTCACAATACCTTACAGCGTGTTGAATTGTTGGAATCGCTAAAGCATTATCTGTTGAAAGTTTTTTAGGTCTAATAAATGGAACATTTGCTCCATATGATTCGCTTACTCTTTTTATCTCTAAATCATCTGTAGAAACAACGTGCCTTGTTATTAATTTGGATTCAATAGCAGATTTAATAGAATAATAAATTAAGGGCTTATCTTTTAAATTATAAAGATTTTTTCTTGGAACTCCTTTTGATCCACCTCTAGCTGGAATAACAGCTAAAATTTTAAGCTTTTTTTTATTCATATTAGTTTTTAATTTTCCCAATTAAATTTTGATTTTTTAAATGAGTTTGAACAAAAACGACCTCTATAATAATCTCTATTTAATAATTCAGAACTACTTAAATCACGTTTTTCTTGACCTAAAGTTATATTATAATTCTTAAAATTTTCTTCTAAATATAGTCTTTGATCTGATTTAGAGAGTTTAGAAAACTCTATTAATTCTTTAGTTTGATTTGGATTAATTGAAACGGGCCCATCTTTTGTTTCACTACTAGATAAAATTGTAAAATGTCGTTCGATCCAATCTGCACCAAAATAAACTGCAGCACATGAACCAAGAATTCCATCTCTATCTACTAAACTATGATCACTCCAACCAACTTCAGTAGAAAAATTTCTTAAAAAATTCATTCTACTAAGATGATATTCTGATAAAGGCGTTGGATACATAGTTACGCAATGAAAAAAAGTAACATCAAAATTATTTAGTTCTTGTGCTGCCTTCTTAATTTCACTATCATAGGTAGCACCAGTTGAAATGAATATTTTATTAAATTTATTTTTTATTAAATTAAGTAGAGGAATAGAACTACAATCATAACTTGCAACCTTAATATCATCAAAACCAATTTTTTTAATCATTTCTAGCGAGTCTTTTGTGAAAATTGTAGTTAGTGGTTTTATTCCTACTTTTTTGCATATTAAAATAAACTCTTCTTGTTGTTTAATTGAAAGTTCTAGCTTTTTTAATCTCTGATATTCTAGATCATATGGCCTTTTAATTGATAGAGTGACATTATTTTTTACAACTCCATTTTCAAAACGTTCTCTTTTAGATAACATATTAGCAAAAATTGTTTGAATCTTTGCATATTCACACCCAGATTCTTTTGCAGCGTAAATCATTTCCTTTAATAATTCAAAATCACCATTGTGATTTTGACAAAATTCAGCAATAAATTTCATATTTTTTTATTTATAATTTGTTAATAATAAACTTAGCAGTAGCAAAAATACCATCAGTTCTCATATGTATTGTCTTATATTTCTGTAATGATATTAATGAATCTTCTTTTATGTATTCCAATGCATTCTTATATGATTCATATGGGCTAAATGAATATTCACCAACACCCAATTCTTGTATTATTTTTCCATTATAATTCATTTCAAATGAATTAGGTTTTGAAAAAGCAAAAATTCTAATATTATTAATTAGTGCATCAGAAACTGTTCCAAGTCCTGGTCTAATACAAGCAGCAATACAATTATTAAACATTTTGTCTGAAAAATCAGCAACTTTTATCCATAAAGGGTACTTTTTTGGCAGCATTCTTTTTTCAACATATAAATAATCACATGGTTTTAATTTTTCATCAATTATTTGTTTTAACGCTAATTTTGATATATCTAATTCTTCACCACCTAAACCACATGAAAAAAGAACTGATCTCTCTTTTTTCATTGACAAATTAATATTATATCTATATAAACCAGCAGGAATAAAATTTAAATTATTTTTAACTTCAGGTGTTGAGAAATATTCATTACCAACAATATATGGCTTATAATTAAGTAAAATATCTTTCTGCTTTAAAATAAAATCATTAATTCTTCCATCTATTTTATTTGATTTTGACAAAACTTCATGCCAAAAAAAAGATCCACTTATAATGGCTTCAGATCGTTTTTCAAGAACCTGTAATATATTATCACTCCAAACAAGATCATATTTAGATAGATCAGGTAAATTTATAATATCCCAATCCTTTTCAATAAGATTAGTAATTTTTTCACTTTGACAATTAGGATAAATAAAATGATGAAATTTAACATTTTTGTGATTATTAAGATATTGAAATTCTTCCCAATTTGAAAGACATCTTAATGACTCATTAGAAACAAACATATCAAAATTTACATCATAATTATTTTTTAAAATAAATGATGATATAGCCATTACTCTTCTTGTATGACCCAACCCATTTGAGCATGCTAAAACAGCAATTTTTTTACCAATTGCATCCATAGTAGTTTGAGTATTTTTTTAAATCGTTATCAATAGATAAATCTAAAATAAAGTTTTTATCATTAGTTAAAAATAACTTGATCTTTTCTTTAAATTTATCTGATGTTTTATGAACTAAAACTATTAAATTACATTTACTAATAAATTCGTCATAATCATCGATAAGCATTTTATTTATATGAGGAATTTTATTATTTAGGTATGACATATTTTGTCCAACTAACTTAGAAATATTAACAAAATTATCTAAGACAAAAACATCCTTGCCCTTTCCAAGAAGCTGTTCACAAACAGTAATGCTTTTACTAAATCTTAAATCATCAGTTCCTTTCTTGAAGGCAAGTCCATAAATACCGATATTATGAATATTAAATTCTAAAATCCTATCAATAATAAAATTAGTATGAATTGTATTACTTTTCTCAACATTACTTAAAAGTGGAAGTTGAAGATTTAAATTAGAAGCAAGTGCATTTAAAGCTAATAAATCTTTAGGTAAACATGAACCTCCATAACTAAATCCAGGTCTATAATATGCTTTAGAAATATTAAGGATATCATCCTCTAAAAATAAATCAATTAAATCGTTGCTACCTAAATTTAAAGATTTTGAAAGTCTTCCAACTTCATTTCCAAAAGAAACTTTTAAAGCGTGAAAAGAATTGTTAAGAAACTTAATTAATTCGGCTACTTTGATGTCAACAACTTTAACAGGAGATTCTAAAAAATCATATAATTTTTTAATAATTGAAAGTGATTTTTCAGAAGAAGAAGACAAAACAGTGTATGGCGGATTAAAAAAATCTGAAACTGCTGATCCTTCACGAAGGAATTCAGGATTAGAAACAACTCCAAAATCAACATCTCTTGATTTATTTGAAATATTTTCAATTATTGCATTCATCTCATCATTTGTACCCGGATTTACTGTACTCCTTATTGATAATGTAAAATACTTATTTTTTTTCTTTAAAACTTTGGCAATATCCTCTGTAACTTTTCTAATATATTTCATATCAAGAAATCCTTTATCATTATTTGGTGTCCCAACACAAATAATAGCTATATCACTATTATTTACAGCATACTCAACATTATCTGAAGTTGTGATAAGACCTTTTTTAACTCCTTCATATATTAAGTCATCTAAACCATTTTCAACAACAGTTGACTTTCCGCTTTCAATTAACTTCATTTTTTTATCGCTTATGTCAACTCCAATTATTGAATTTCCTTTTGATGCTAAACAACCAATTGTAACACAACCAACATATCCTAATCCAAAAACACTTATGTTCATATTTATTAATTTTATTTTTTTCTTAATTTATTTTTTATTTTTTTAATTGCATAATCTGTCAAAAAATCTTCACAAGCTCTCATAGCATCATAAGAAGCTCCTCCAATATGAGGAGTAATAATTATATTGTCTATATTATTTATTTCATTAAGAAGACTACTATTAGAATTTATAAATTCACCTTCAATAACATCTGTTGCAACACCAGAAATTCTATTATTTTTAAGAAAATTAACTACAGATTTTTCTTCTAAAATCTCTCCTCTGGAGGTATTAATTATAAGAGAATTTTTCTTAATATGATGGATATTATCACTATTTAGCATATGTTTTGTTTCATCATTAAGATGTACATGAAAGGAAAGAATATCACAAATAGATAATAATTCATCAAAATCATTAACTTTTATATAATTTTTATTATTTACATATGGATCGAAATAAAAAACATCCATATCAAAGGCAGCAGAATATTTTGCCATTCTAAGACCTGTTCTCCCAAGACCAACAATCCCAATTTTTTTACTTTTAAGTTGATTACCAATAAATAGGTCTCTGTTCCATCCTCCTTGCTTTACATGTTCATAAGCAAATGGAATTTTTTTTATTAGACACATTAATAATCCCCAACTAAATTCTGCAGTTGAAGGTATAGTTTCTAGAAAATCATCATGACCCTTTAGTAAAAACAAGCGAATATTTAACTCTTTTAACAACTCTAAATCAATATGATTACTACCAGTGGTTGCACAAATTATATTTTTAAGATTTGGAAAAAATGCCAATTCATTATTAGAAATATATTTCTCAAGTCGAATAATTATAATCTCTACATTAGGATATTTTTTATTTAATTTTAAATTTGACCATGATGATTCTTTATAAATAAAATCATTTTTTTTCCAAGACTTAATGCTTGAATTGCTATAATTTTTTGGCTCTAGATTTAAAACAATCATAAATTATTATTTTCTATCCAATAATTATGAATTGTTTCTGCAATTAACTTATCCCTTTTTGAATCAATATTTAACAAATATTCACTATCCATAATATAAGGGTAAATAGGAGAAATAATCATGTTTTTTTTATCATTGAAAAATTTAGCTCTTACTAAATAAATTGCTCCATTTCTATAGTAAACTGGCTTGTTGTCTTGTCTTCTTGTTGTTTCATATTTTTTCAAAACAGATTCAATAGACCCATCTTCAGAAATCCAATACATTCTTCCTGGATGAATATCATCCATCTTACATACAGAAACAATTGAATTAATATGAGATGATTTAATAATTTTATTAATGCATATATCAATATCAGTAGCTGATCTATTTGGTGAAGTAGGTTGTAATAACAAAATAAAATCAAATTTTTTATCTAAATCAGAAATAACAGAACATATAGTATCTGAAATTGGACTTTCGTCACTAGCAAGTTTAGAAATTCTTCTGTGTACTAAAACATCATCTTTATGAAGAAATTTTTCAATTATTTCTTCATCATCAGTAGAAATAACTATATCAGTAACAAACTTGGATTTTGATGCAATGCTATAAGCATGTCCAACCAATGAAACTCCATTTAATTTCATTTTATTTTTTCCTGGAACACCTTTTGAATTTGCTCTTGCTGGAATTATTGCTAAAACATTATTAGTCATAGATAAATTTATTGTTTAAATAAAAATAAGTTGGGGCATTTTTTGTCAATCCTGATATTGCGAAAATTAGTGATATTCGTAGAAATATTTTTCTGAATAAATTTAATGTTTTCAAAATTGAAGTCTTGAAGCTTTTGACTATTTAAACTATCTTTTCTATTTAGTATTTTATTTAAATAACTTTTTGCTCTTCTATAAATAAAATAGGATCTCAATTCCTTACACTCATTATTTGAGAATTTTAATTTATTTAAATTATCTAAAATAATTTCAAATGAATCATTACTGAAATTAAAATAGGTTTCTAACCAATCATATTCTTCAGTTTCATTATTTTTAAAAGATTTATTTTTAATAAATTCAACTACTTTATCTTCATCATAAAAAACATAGCTTCCTTTTTGCGGTAAAATAGTTAAAACACTTTTGTCTAAACTTCTATCAAGAAAAGAAATAGATTTCTTATTTAACATTAATGCTTCTACGGCTGTAGTACAATCAGAATGTATTAAAGTTTCAGAACCAATTATCCAAGGAACAACAGAACCACTATTTGTAATAAAAACATTAGATAAATTTTTGAAATAATCTTGATAGGTATCAATTTTTTCTTCAGGGTGAGGTCTAACTACAATATTATAATCTAATTTGGATAACTTTTCTATTAATGACTTGAAGATTTTCAACTTTATCTTATCATTTTTAATTCTTGTATCTATATTTTTGTATCTTCCTATGTAATTATTTCTAGCAATATCTTCACCTCGAATATTATTTGCTCTAGCAAAATTTGTATTTATTAAAATATATCTCCCATATTTATCTTTTATTTCCTTAACTTTTTCTTCATATAAGAATTTAAATTTATTTTTCAACAAATAAAATCTTGGATGACCAGAGACTATTGCTTTATTTTTTTCAGGAATAATATCATTTACCATTTCCATTTGAGCACTACCCCAAAAAAAAGTAAAATCAAAAGAATCTAGTGCCTTCTTACTATATCTCAAATGTAATGGGCTTCCATCAGGAAATGCAATTGCTCCTTCTTCGTCAAGATTTACAATAATTGCATTTCTAGATTTTAAATCAGCATAAATTTTTTCTGATACATCCTTATGATATCCTTTGTCTAAATATAAAAAAGAATTCATTTGAGAAAATAAATTAGAAATTTCTACTTTATTTCCCAAAAAACAATTAAAGCCATTTAGTGATAATAAATTACACAAATAAACCTTGTAAAGCAATTCTCTAGAGCTAGTTTCAATCGGAATTAAAATTGTCTTATTTAACATTTTAATATGTTATAGTTTTGTGAGATTTTAAATAAACTTTACTTAAATTATCTGCAATTTTGATACCAGCTTTTCCAGACCCATAAATTTCATTTTTATCATATCTCCCATTTTTAACTTGTAATGTTATTGCTTTTATAATTTCATCTCTTTTATAATCAACATCAATTATATTTTTTCCTCTTTGTCTCATATTTTGTCTAGATCCAATATTAACAACAGGAACACCCAAATAAGAACATTCCCTAACACCAACACTTGAATTCCCAATTAAACATTTTGAATTAAGTGCTAATCTTAAAAAATCATCTGGCTCAACATTTTTAACAAAATAAAATTTTGAATCAGGATTGTTTTCTCTAAAATTTCTAATTCCTTTAGATGTATTGTCACCCCCTGTATCAATATTTGGCCAAAACCACAATGCAGGTATTTCTAAACTCTTTACGGCATTCAGAGTTTCCTCAATTTGATTATAGGAATTATTAAATTCAGTAGTTACAGGATGTTGAAGTACCATTAAATAATTGTCATTAATATCAATATGATTTCCTACTCCTGGATATTTCTTATGTAATTCAAATTTTATTTCTGGTTTATTTAAAACATTTAATGCAATGTCTATTGATGGACAACCAGTATTAAAAACACTAGCTTCATTCTCACCTAATTTTAAAACTCTTTCAAATGCTTTCTTTGAAGCAACAAAATGATAATCAGCCAACTTAGTTATTGCATGTCTTACTTTTTCATCTATATTACCTGTAACTTCTCCTCCTTGAATATGGGCCAATGGAATATTCATATAAGATGCAGCAATGGCTGTAGAAATTGTTTCAAATCTATCAGCAATAGTAACAACAATATCTGGCTTAAGATTATTAAAAACAGTTGCAAGCTCTATTATCCCTAGGCCAGTTGTTTTAGCACTAATTGATAAATCTCCTCCTTCAACTACATTAAAAACTTTTGCGTCAATTTTAAAATTATCTTTTTCAATTACTTTAACAGCTGATCCATACTTACTTAATAAAGCAGATGCTGCAACAACTAATTGTAAATTTAATTGAGGATGTTCTTTAATAGCTAACAAAGCAGTTTTTATTCTACTATAACTTGGTCTTGCAGTTACAACAACACATATTTTTCTCTTATTTATCATTTATTTTTGAATATCTGAATAATTTATAAAATCCCATTTTTTTAAATCCTTGTTTACCTTTTTTCCAACTACTTCTTCGTATTTATCTGCATCTATCCCAAATCCTTTAGGTTTTTTTGTTTCTAAATCATCAAGCTTTATAATTGATCCTTTGACAAGATCTTTGTTAACCGATAATGATTTTTCAAAAATCACTTTCATTTTAGAAAATGAACTTATATCTTTTTTCAGTGGTTTATTGAGAGATCGAATAATCATATTTGCCCCTTTAACTAAACTTTTAATCTGCTTTATATTTAATGATGATGATGAGTCTGGTCCAAAAATCATTTTGTCAAAAACAACATGAAACTCCAAAATTTCAGCTCCTAAACTTACTGCAGCTAAAGAAGAATATATCTCTCCAGAATGATCACTGAAACCAATTTTAACATTATACTTTTTTTTATAATCATTTATTAGATTTAAACCCCAATCATCAGGATTAGTAGGGTATTTTGAGCAACATTGCAAAATAGAGAATTTAACAGACCTAGATTTTAAGAAATCAACAGTTTTACTAAGCTCATCATAAGAACTCATTCCAGAAGATATTATTACTTCTTTACCTGTTTTTGAAATTTTATCTAATAGAAGCAAATTATTTACTTCTCCTGATCCAATCTTATATTTATCAACATTAACATCTTCTAAAAGATCTACAGCAGCCAATGAAAAAGGTGATGATATAAAATCTAAACCAACATCATGACAGTGCTTCTTAATTTCATGCCATTGTTTGATACTAAATGACATTCGTTTCCAATAATCATACCTATTTTTATCAACATACGAAAAATTAACTCTAAAGGGTTCATGAATACTACTTTCTGCTTCAGCAATATGAGTTTGAAATTTTACAGCATTTACTCCAGTTTTTGACAATGCATCAATATAAGAATGAAGAATACCTAAACTTCCGTCATGAGCTTGACCTATTTCAGCTATAGTATAAATTTTTTTCATTTTATTATCTCATTAATTTTTCAGCAAATTTATTGTTTTTATGACCATCCTCTAAGATACAAAGATTACTATGTGCTATTTTTCCATTAATCACTGATTTTAGAAAATAATAATTTTGTTTCAAAATACCTAACTTAAAATTTTGATCATCTTTATCTCCAATAATTTTTATTTTTCCAAGTTCCTTAGAATTTATCTCTCCATGATTTTTTGTTAGATTTAATTTTATTTGATAATCTTCTCCATAAAATTTTACCTCCCAATTTCCAGGACTTCCCCAATGTGAAATAAATGAAGCTGTTTTATTATTTTTAAATTTAATAAAACTCATATAATCAATCTTGATGTCATTTCTTTTTGAATTGTGATTAAAATTTACAACTTCAATACATTCGCCAAAAAAAAGAGACAATATATCGAGGGCGTGTGTTGTATTTTCCAATAATCTATTACTGACTTTTTTTTCTGATCTACCTCTCTCAATTAGAGATGTTAGTGGCTCTGGAGCGTCAATGTGTATGCTAATTGGACTTCCTAAATAATCAATATATTTTTGTGCTTCTAAAACACAAGAATAGAATCTTCTATTAAATCCAACAAAATTCAAATCATTTTCTTTTAAAAATGTTAATATTTGCATAGATTCATATGAAGAGATTCCTAATGGCTTTTCAATTAACATAGGAATATTTTGATTAGATAATAATTTTATAACATTTAATGTCATTTCACTAGAGCATGCAATAATAAAAGCATCTATTTTTTCTGAAATTTGACCTAAATCAGTAATCCAATTATTAATACTATATTTATTTCTAAATTCAATTGGGTCTTTTTTGCCAGAATTCATGACTCCAAAAATTTTTACATTTTTAATTGAAGATAGCACTTTAGCATGATAGTTTCCTGCCTTTCCAGAACCTACTAATATGATATTTATTTTTTTATCTATGCTATACATTTTATATATCAACTAAAATTATAAATAGTTTCGACGTCTTCTTTTAATGGCAAGCTAATACTTTTATTATGATGGAATGATAAATGAGATGCAATAATAAGTTCAACAGCATTTAATGCATAATTAAGTGAATGTGATTTTTTAGTATTAAGCTTAGTTATTGCATGATCAAGAGCACGGTATCTTCCAGAAAATTTATTAATTGAGTTTTTAGATATAAACATCAAATCATCATTCTCTTTGTTTTTATAAGAAACTAGTAATTTATCATTATTATATAAGCTTATAAATAAATTTTCGTATTCAATAAAAAATTTTGTTTTAGAACAATAATTAGTTGAACAATCTAAAAACACATTAGAATCATCAGTAGTTTTATAAATAACCTTTGCATTTGGATCCCTACTTTTTTTAGTTCTTACAACTCTATTATTATCAAATAATTTACACTTAACTACTCTATCAATTTGAACATTTGTAAGGTATTGAAAAGAAGCAAAAATATGACTCCCAATATTTGCTAGCCCGGAGGGCTTGAAAAATAACTTTGCATTTAAAAATGAGCCTTTGTTAAGTTTTTCTAATTTTTGTTTGAATATTTTTATATCCTCAGAAAATAAAAATGGATTATAAACCTCAATTCGCATGTTATTATCATTAATATAGTTAAAAAGTAATTTACATTCAGAAATCTTGTTAGAAATTGGTTTTTCAGATAGTATTTTATTAATTCCAATCTCATTTAATTTTTTAATAATCGAAAATCTTCCATTAGCTAATGTTGCAAGAACACATATATCTATATTATAACTTTCTAAATCTTTAATATTTGTTGTTGTATATAGACTTGGAAAATCCTTTTTAAGCATGTTAATTCTTTTTTTAGATAAATCACAAACAACTACAACATTATAGCCCATATTAATAAGATATCTACATAACTTACCCCCTTGTTTGCCTAGACCTACTACAGCAATTCTAACGGAAATATTTTTAGTTTTATAACCTACATCTTTAATATCAGCAACAGTAAATCTTTTATTAACTTCTTTCTTAAATTTTATTAAAACCTTTTTAAAAATATCAATCATATGTAAAACAATTTTTTAAAAAATTAAACTTTTTTAATATTTAAATTTTGAGTTAAATTTGAATTTTCTATGCAATTGAAATATGAAACTTTTTTAATTGGATTATATTTTATATCAGCTGATGGCATAAGTTTTTTAAGTTCAATTAACGTACCAATTCTTTGATCCAACAACCCATTTATTTTTATATCAGTATTTGAATTTATTATATTAATTATATCAGCATTAAAACACTTAGGGTACTTTTTGTCATTCCATACTTTTCTCAACAAAGGACCATCAACAAAAATAAAATCATAATTTAAATTTGGAATATCTTTATAATGACAACCTAAAACTCCGTTATATAATGACTCTATTCTTTCAGACAATCTAAATTCAACAAATTCTTTTAAATTTTTCGGGAAGATTTCTACAATTTGTTGATGCCAAAAATCTACACTATCCATTGAAATAAATTTAACTTGTTTAGGATCAGATAATTTAGATATATAATATGAATAAATAATTGAAGAAATACCTGAACCACATTCTAAAATATTTTTTGGCTTAAATTTATTTAAAGCGTTCCAAATTGTTAAATAATCAGAATACTCACAACCTGTAGATTTACTTTTTGCAATAGTTGTTGTGAGATGTTCATATAATTGACCATTATCTATTTTTTTAATTCTATATTCTGAATAAGATTCTCTTATCAGACGCATATAAAAAATAGGGTTTAATAAATTTGGTTTTGCTGTATAATATAAATACACCTGTATTTTAAGAAGAGCTTTATTTAATAATCTCATTTTAATTGTTTTTTTTAAATTTATTCCAATACCAACCAATTGATTTTTTTATGCCATCTTGAATACTATATTTAGGATAGTAGTTTAGTAGTTTTTTTGCTTTTTTTATAGAGGCCAAAGAGTGAGGTATGTCTCCAACTCTCTCAGGGCCATACTTTACATTTACATCTAAGATTTTATCATTAATTTCACCTAATGATCTTTGCAATGTAATAAATAGTTCATTTAATGAAGTTTGTTCTCCACATGCAATATTATAAATCTGATTAACAGCATTACTTTCTGTAGTTGTTAAAGCTAATACATTAGCTAAAACAACATTATCAATATAGGTAAAATCTCTTGTATAACTTCCATCTCCATTAATAATTGGCGATTCAAAATTCATCATTTTATTAATAAATTTTGGGATCACAGCTGCGTATGCCCCATTAGGATCTTGAAATGCACCAAAAACATTAAAATATCTTAAACCAATAAATTCAAGTGAATATTGATTCGAAAAAATATCTGCATATAATTCATTAACATATTTTGTTATTGCATAAGGAGACAAAGGTTTTCCTATTTTTTCTTCAATCTTTGGTAAATCAATTGAGTCTCCATATGTCGAACTACTAGCAGCAAAAACAAATCTCTTTACTTTATTATCTCTTGACGCAACTAACATATTTAAAAAACCATCTATATTTACTGAATTTGTGAGAATTGGATCTTTTATTGATCTAGGTACTGATCCTAATGCCGCTTGATGAAGAACAAAATCAATATTTTTAGAAGAATTTATGCATGTTTTGATATCTCTAATATCTCCTTCAATAAATTTAAATCTTTTATTATTCATTAGATCTTTAATATTGTCTAAATATCCAGTTGAAAGATTATCTAAACAATGAACATAAGCTCCTTGATTAATGAGGAATTCACACAAATGTCTTCCTATAAAACCTGCACCTCCGGTTACAAGAATTTTTTTATTTTTTAATATACTATACATAATCCTAAAGTCTTGCATCAGCCTTATTTCCTAAAATTCCTTTTACATCGTAAATTATTGATTTCTTTTTTCTAATATTTTTCAAATCTAATTTTAAAAATTCTTTATGGGATACCGCAAGAACAATAGCATCAAATTTATCGTTAGGGACAGTATTTAAGATCTCAATAGAATATTCTTCTTTTACTTCTTCTTTACTTGCCCAAGGGTCATATATAGAAATAATAACACCAAACTGACTTAAATCATTAATAATATCAATAACTCTTGTATTTCTTACGTCAGGGCAATTTTCCTTGAATGTAAAGCCTAAAATTAAAATTTTAGCTTTTGAAATTTGAATATTTGATTTAACCATTAATTTAATCACTTGGCTTGCAACATATGGCCCCATTGAATCATTTAATCTTCTGCCAGCTAAAATAATTTCAGGATTATAACCGATTTCTTGAGCTTTTTGAGCTAAATAATATGGATCGACTCCAATACAATGGCCGCCAACGAGTCCAGGTTGGAAGGGAAGAAAATTCCATTTAGTTCCAGCAGCTTCTAGAACATCATTTGTGTCAATATCTAATAAATTAAATATTTTCGCTAATTCATTAACAAAAGCAATATTTATATCTCTTTGTGAATTTTCAATAACTTTTGCTGCTTCAGCTACTTTTATTGTTGGTGCTAAATGAGTTCCTGCTTTAATAACAGTTTTATACAAATCATCAACAATTTTTGCAGTTTTAGCATTTGATCCGGAAGTTACCTTTAAAATTTTTGTTACTGTTCTGTTTTTATCTCCAGGGTTAATTCTTTCAGGAGAATATCCAACAAAAAAATCTTTATTAAAAACTAAACCACTAGTTTTTTCTAGTACCGGAACACATTCATCTTCAGTAACACCTGGATATACAGTACTTTCATAAATTACAATGTCATTTTTCTTTAGAATAGACCCAACTGTTTCAGATGATTTAATTAATGGAGTTAGTACAGGTCTCTTATGTTTATCAGTAGGTGTTGGAACAGTTATTATAAAAATATTTGCATCAGACAAATCTTCTTTTTTTAATGTCAAAAAAAGACCTTTTTTTAATTTATTAGAACTTTTATTTAATCTGACAACAGATTTTAAATCATTTTTGGAAACCTCAAGAGTTAAATCATTATAATTATTTAATTGCTCTACTCTTTCTGCATTTATATCAAAACCTATAGTGTCAAATTTTCTTCCAAATTCAATAGCCAAAGGTAATCCAACATATCCAAGGCCAATAATTGCTATTTTATTATTTTTCATTTTAATTTATTTAGATCAAGTATTTTTTTAATTATTCTTTGAGCGCTATTGCCATCCCATAAATCTGGAATTGAACCTTTTTTCCAATTACCAGAAAACAACTTCTCTAATACAGATGGTAAAGCATTTGGATTTTCTCCAATTAATTCATTTGTTCCATAATTTATTGTTTCTGGTCTTTCTGTAGTATTTCTTAATGTTATACATGGAATTCCTAAAAATGTTGTTTCTTCAGTAATTCCTCCAGAATCTGTTATAACTGCAAAAGAATTCTTAACAATATAATTAAACTCAAAATATGATAGAGGTGAAACAATATGTAAATTTGGATTTGAAATCTTTAAGCTTTTAAAAATTTTTTTTGTTCTAGGATGCATTGGAAAAACAATAGGTAGATTTTTACTATAATCTACTATTTTGGAAATTGTATTATATAGTTTTTTTCCATTATCTACATTACTTGGCCTATGCAATGTTAAAACGAAATAGTTTTTCTTTTTTAAACTAAAATTGTCCCAAAAATCTGGTTTTTTTAAATTTTTTAAATTATTTTTCAATGTATCTATCATCGTATTTCCAACAAAAAAAATATTTTTTTTATCAACACCTTCATTTATTAAATTTTTGTTAGCATTTTGCGAAGTAGTAAAAAAATAGTTTGTTATTCTATCGGTAACTAATCTGTTAATTTCTTCAGGCATACTCCAATCATTGCTTCTGATACCAGCCTCAACATGAGCAACCTTAATTTTTAATTTTTGAGCAACTATGGCGCAGGCCATAGTAGAATTAACATCACCAACAACTAAAACCAAATCTGATTTGTTTTTAATCAATTCATTCTCAAATTTTAGCATAATATTTGCAGTCATTTCTGCTTGAGAAGCTCCTGAACAATTTAAATTTATATTTGGTTCAGGTATTTTTAACTGTTCAAAAAAAGAATATGACATGTTTTGGTCATAATGCTGACCTGTATGTACCAATCTATAACTTAAAATCTCACGATTAGCATTAATTTTATTTATCTCATGAATTATTGGAGCAATTTTCATGAAATTTGGGCGTGCCCCAGCTACTATTGTAATTTTAAAATTTTTATTCATTTTTCCATTTATAAGCAGATTTTAATGCATCGTATAATGTTTTTTTTGGTTTCCAATTTAAATCTTTTTCAATTTTTTTAGATTTAGAATAAATAATTTCAACATCTCCATCTCTTCTAGGCCCAAATGAATAATTAATTTTAACTTTATTTACTTTTTCATAAGCCTTAATAAGTTCTAAAACACTTAATCCATTTCCAGTCCCTACATTAAAAACATATTTTCCTTTATTTAGCAATAAATAATCCAATGCTTTAACGTGAGCAAAGGCTAAATCTTGAACATGAATATAATCTCTTACACAAGTACCATCATAAGTATTATAATTATTTCCATTAACTACTAATTTCTTTCTATTGCCATGAGCAACCTTTGTAATTATTGGGACTAAATTACTTGAACTATCACTAGACAAATCCCCTATCAAGCCAGAATCATGAGAGCCTATAGCGTTAAAATATCTTAACGAAACACTATTACAAAAACTATTATTTATTAAAATTTCACACTTTTGCTTTGTTTCTGCATATGGAGATTTTGCTTTTTTAAATAAAGTACACTCATCAACAGGAAGCTTATCTGGAGTGCCATAAACTGTACAAGATGATGAAAAAATTAAATTTTTAAATTTATTTTTCTCTAAAAAATCTAATAAAACCTTTAATGAGCCAATATTATTTTTATAGTATTTTTCCGGATTAACAATAGATTCTGAAACAGATTTATAAGCAGCAAAATGAATACAGGCATATATATCTTTATGTTCTTCAAAAAAAGTATTCATTATGTTTTTGTCAGTACAATCATAAATGTATGAAGGAATTGTTGTGTTTAAAATAGTATTAATTCCATTAATATTTTCTTCAGAAGAATTAGATAAGTTATCTATTATAACAGGTAAATAACCATTAGAAAACAATTCAACAACTGTATGAGAACCAATGTAACCTGCACCACCTGTGACCAATATTTTTTTTCTCATATACTATCAAAAATATAAATAATAAAATGCAATTCATTAAGTGTTTATACTTATATAAATAAAATTTATCACTTGTAATTTGTTAACAAATAATAAATCTATTTCTTGAATTTAGCCTTTAAAATCAATATTAAAAATTTAAGATTACCTATTAAATATCGGCGCCACATTCTTTTAGGCTCCTGAATAAGTCGATATAGCCACTCTAATCCAATTGATTGAATAAAACTAGGTGCTCTTTTTATTTTTCCAGTAATTACATCAAAACTTCCCCCAACTCCCATAATAAAATTAATACTACTTAACTCATTTTTATATTTATTTAAAAAGATTTCTTTTTTAGGAGATGTAATTGCAACAAATAAAAAATTAGCATTTGATTCATTAATTGTTTTGACAATCTTTTTCTCTTCTTTATGATCAAAATAACCATTTCTATATCCTGCAATTAAATTTTTTGAATACTTTTTAGAATAATCAACAACTAACTTTTCAACCACTTCTTGCTTAGCCCCAAGAAAAAAACAACTATAATTTTGTTCATATGCAAGCTTAACTAAATTCTCCATTAAATCTATTCCCGTAACTCTATCTCTAATTTCATGACCTAAGAATTTAGCTCCCCACACTACACCCATGCCATCAGCATTAATAATATCAGAACTTATAACACTATCTTTTAAAACCTCATCACTCTGAATTTTTACAATTTTACCAGCATTAATTACACAATGATGAATTTGTTTTTTTGAAACAATTGCATTATTAATTTTTATAATTGTCTCTGACATTGTCAGATTATCCAAAGGAATTCCAAGAAAATTAATTCGACTTTTCATTATTTAGTTTTTCATAAAGAGTACTATATAATTTTGCATTTTCTAACCAATTTCTATTTTTAAAAACAAAGTCATGTCCATTTTCTATAATTTTTGGCAAGTCTTTTCTTTTAAATATTTGAAAAATTATATTTTTTAGCTCATCAATAGAGTCAGATTTAAAAAGAATTCCATTTTCCCCATCACGAATTAATTCTTTCATTCCTCCAACATCACTTGCTAAAACTAATTTCTTATATGCCATTGCCTCAAGTGTTTTTAATGGTGTTACAGAATTAGTTAAATAATTACTTATTCTTGGGTTTATAATAACATCTATTTGTTTATATGCATATGCAATATCATTATTAGAAACTTTACCTTTAAATTCTATATTACTATTTTTATTTGCCAACTTTTTTAATTTTTCTAATTCTATACCATCTCCAAAAATCAACAACTTATTTTTTGTTTTAAGATTATTAAATACTTCAATTAATAAATCTAACCCCTCAATTGGACTTAATGTACCGATATACCCAAAAACTAATTCTCTTCTATTACATTCTAAATATTTCACTTTATCTAAATCAACAGCATTTTCAATAATTAATATTTTCTTATTTTTTAACAATAATCTTTTTTGCAATTCATTCTTAAGATTTACATTTATAGCAATTAGATGATCTGCCATCAACATAGATAAAGTCTCAATAAATGTTATACATGAAAAAATTAAGTAACTAAAAAAATTATATTTTTTATATCGCTCTTCCCAAAGAGATCTAATTTCATAAATCAAGGGCTTATTTAAAAGAAAAGAGGTGACTTTAGCTGAAATAGCACAAAAAAACATAGCATGAGCATGAATTATATCAACTTTTTCTGTTTTTGCAACTCTATATACAGCAGCTGAAAAAGCAAAGATTCTAAAAAATTTTTTAATCTGAAGAAAGAAAGAAGATTTACTTTCATTAACTATTTCATTTGAATTTGAAAATGTCCTGTAATATTTTACTCCATCAATTTCTTCAATTGAAGAATTTCTTTTATATGAGTTTTGAAAAGGTGATGTAATAACAATAGGCTTAAGACCAACTTTAAGCTGATTATTTAATATATCTCTAGATCTAATACTTGAACCAGAAGTATTAGGAAGAGATTGATATAGAACGTGAAGCACCTTCATCTTTGTTCGATAATATTAACAAATTTAAAAATAAGAAGTGAAAGACTGTTCCTGATTGATATAAGCTTGAAAGTGTTATAAAAATAATTAAATAAAAAATTATATATGATTTTTTAAGCCTAGAGCAAGTTACATTAAATAATAATAATCGAAAAAAGATATATATTATCAGAAGACTTATTAAACCATACTTAACAAACAAACTCAAATACGTTGAGTCAATTGTATTTAACTTTGTATCTAATCCCCTATACTTAAACCAAGGAATTTCGAAATATGTTCCAATTCCTAAACCGTAAACATATTCATAATTCTTCATTTTGTTTATTTTTTCAAAAGCAGGACCAAATCTTGTTGCTAATTGTATAGCAACTTTTTCTTTAGTATTTGCATTTAAAACTCTTTCAGAATTAAGAATATAACTTGAGGCAAAAAATAAAGCAAGAAAAGAAAATATAAATAAAACTTTTTTTAATAAATTAATTCTAGAACTTATAAAATAGATTAAAATTAAAGCAAAGATTAAAATTCTAAGATTAGAAATTAAAACAATAGAGCAACATAAAAGAATTAAAAAATTAAAAGAAAGAGAAGAAACATTTTCTAAAATCTTATGCTTATAAAAAATTGAATAAATTAAAAATAAACAAGCAATAAATGTTGTTGCATCAAAGTACCTAAAAATATTATCTTGATAATATTGATCACTAAAATTGAAGCTAAAATAT
>MDTG01069218.1_pt1 | contig 21964 bp, 14 predicted proteins | sample 811421 | NCBI WGS metagenome assembly MDTG01 (sample SAMN05326645, study PRJNA326480) | marine metagenome | isolation source: seawater | place: Pacific Ocean: South East | collected 2011 | reverse complement strand
TCCCGCACGGCGGGGAGGCGCTCCGACGCCCGCGCCGAGAGGCGAGCCGCGGGCGCCGAGGGGCAGCGGCGAGTCGGCCGAAGCGGCAGGCCCAGGCGCTCGGTGCTGGCCGAGGCCCGCGGGTCGGCTGCGGGCTCGCGCGGCGGCGAGAGGCGCCTGGTGTCCTCGCGGGGCGGCAGGCGGCGGGTGCGGCGGGAGCCGAGGCGGGCCGTGTCGCCGCTCGGGAAGACTCGCTCCGGACCGCTGCTGACGCGCTGAGTCTCGCTGCTCAGCTGCCGCGCGGAGGCTCGCTGGCTGGAGCGCTTGGACTCGCGCTGCAGGCGCTGGCCATAGCGCGCGGAGGCTTCGCGCCAGAGGTCGATGTCGAACTCGAGCTCGACCGCTGCGAGCGCGCCTTCGTCGTCGAGCTCGTCGAGCTCGGGCTCGAGCTCCGGGAAGCACACCGACTCGAGCCAGGCGTCGGGGTCGGGCATGGCCCTGGCGCGCGCGGGCGGCTCGCCCGCGGCTTCCCCCCGTCGGCTGCCCCTCCCAGAGGGGGCCGAATGGCCGGATCGCTGCTCCATGGTGAGTGGCCCGACAGGACCAGGGTCCCAACCCCCTGTCGGTCGCTCTCCCTTCCTTGGACCTGCCTGACTCAACCCCCGTGCCTGGCTTAAGTTCCGTATCTCACGGGTGCCGATGTTGAAGCGCGCACGCGGTGCGCACCGTTTTTGGGAGACGGGCGGCCTGGGGTGAAGATCTCGTCGGGGGCCCCGCCGGGGTGGACGCCGCCGGCGCGGCGTTGCTGACGCTCTCGAGACACGCAAAGGGCAATTTCAGCTAGCCTGCTCGGCCTCGCACGCCATTGTGCGACACAGAAAGGGACACCATGTATCGCTCGCTCCCGAGCGCGCTGGCGCTCCTCCTCGCGATCGGTCTGGCTTCGCCAGCCGCCGCGCAGGGAGGGGATCTCCAGGGCAAGCTCGACAAGAAGCTGGCCGAGTCCTGGATCAAGGACCCGGCTTGGATCACTGACTACGACGAGGCCTTGAAGAAGGCCAAGGAGACGGGGAAGCCGATCTTCGGCTACTTCACCCGCTCCTACAGCTACTGACCGCCTTGCGCCCAGCTGGAGAGCGGTCCGCTCTCTACCCCTGAGTTCAAGGAGTTCGCCCAGAAGGTCGTGCTCTTCTGCCACATCACGACCCGGATCAAGGGCCGCAAGCACGACGGCCTGTTGACCAAGAAGGGTGGCCGCGGCTTCCCGCACCTCGTCTTCATGGACGAGCAGGGCGAGGTGATCACCAAGCCCGCCGGCCGCAGCGTGAAGGCCTTCGAGAAGGGCGCCCAGCAGGTCGGCAGCTTCATGAAGCTGCGCAACAAGGCCGACAAGAGCGACGCCGAGAAGGTCGAGCTGCTGACGCTCGAGATCGGGTTCGGCACCGTCAGCGCCGACGAGGCGCGCAAGCGCGCCAAGGAGCTCGAGGGCAGCCTCGACGACGCGGCCAAGGCGAAGCTCGCCGAGGGGATGAAGGTCCTCGAGGCCCGCGACTTCGAGAAGGAGATCAAGGCGGCGCTGCCCAAGAAGCGTCCCGCCAGCCAGGAGGAGGCCAAGGCCGTCCTGACCAAGCTGGGCGAGAAGTTCTGGGCGGACTACCAGGCGGGCAAGCGCCCGACGAACAACCCCCAGGGGCCTGGTCAGACCTTCTATCAGGTCATGGTCCAGTACGGCATGCAGACCAAGCAGGCCGGTCCGGCTCGCGCGGGCTACGAGGGTCTCGAGAAGATCTTCGGCGGCTTCAAGCAGGCCCGCCCCCAGCTCGACCGCCTCAAGAAGCAGGTCGAGGAGCTCGAGGCCGGCGGCGGCGGCGGCGAGTAAGCCCTAGCCACCCGACTCGACTCGACGAGGCGCCGGGGAGACCCGGCGCCTCGTCTCGTTCCGGAGCTACTGGCTCCGCGCCAGCAGGCCCGCGATCAGGTAGGCCGTGACGTGGACGCAGAAGCTGAGGCAGACCCCGCGGCGGACCCAGGCGATCAGGGGCACGAAGAGCAGGCCCGCGGCCGCCGAGGCGCCGAGGATCGAGAGGCCGGCCGCGGGTCCCTTGAAGGCCAGGATCGGCAGGTGGACCCCGGCGAAGACGAGCGCGAAGGCGCCGATCAGCGCCGGGCCCCGCAGCCCCCAAGCCTGGATCCGGCGGACCAGCGCGTAGATCAGGGTCTGCTGGAAGCAGAGCTCGGGCAGCTTGACGGCGAAGTAGACCGCGTCGAGGCGGACGAAGCCGAGCTGCTCGCGCTCGAAGGCTGCCTTGGTCTCGGGGGTCAGGGGCAGCCCGCTCTGGGCCCAGGTCGCGGCGGCGGCGACTCCGATCAGGGTCAGCAGCAGCCCGGCCTCCGGCAGTCGCCCCCAGTCGGCGCCCGTTTGCTCGGCGCGGAGCTCCCGCCGCAGCAGCCAGGCCCCGGTCGCCGCGGCGCTGAGGTACCACAGCCCGCCGACCCAGCTCCGCCCGTACATGCCGAAGCCAGCCGGGCTGAGCAGGGCCACGAACACGCCGAAGCTCGCGAGCCACACGAGCGCCCAGCCGAGCAGCCAGCGCGCCTCGGCGGGCAGGCGCGCCTCGGCGCCAGCGAGCTCGGAGGTGGCGGCTTCCACGCGCCTACTCGGGAGCACGGAGGCCGGTCACGCGGCCCGCCTGGACCGTCGCGGTCCAGCGCGAGCCCTTGGTGTAGCGGCGCCACTCGTCCTCGGGGCAGGAGAAGGAGTAGCTCTTGCCCTCCTGCTCCGAGCTGATGTGGACGGTGTAGGTCGCGCTGCGCTGACCGAGGCGCTCCTGCTTGGGGTCCGCGAGCGTGGCCTCGGGCCAGCGCGCCTCGAGGCCCTCTCCCGAGGCCTTGCGAGGCGTGCCGGCCACCCATCTTCGGACCTTGTAGCGATACCAGGTCTGGTAGCGCGGGACCTCCTTGAACACCTTGTGTTCGTAGGGGACCTGCTTCTTGCGCGTCTCGTAGACCGGTCGCTTCTTGTAGACGGGGACCTTCTTGAAGCGCCCGTTGCCGAGGTCGACCTTCTTGGTGCCCGCCTTGTACTTCTCGGTTCCGACCTTGACCTTCTCCGTCACGGTCTTGGTGCGCGTCTCGGTTCGGACCAGCACCTTGTCGTGGTGGTGGACCTTGCGCTCGCTCGTGACGTCGAAGGCGTCGCCGGGCTTGTTCCAGCCCTCCTTGGCGACGATCCGGTTGACCTCGACCTCCTGCACCCGCTCCCAGGAGTGCCCGCTGACGGTGACCCCGACCTTGCTCGGCCACATGAAGAAGCAGCAGAGCGCGGCCAGCAGCAGGCCGATCACCAGACAAGCCATGCCGCTGGCCGGCGAAGCCTCGGCCTCGTCGCTGACCTCGCTGACCTCGACCACGGTGTCCGGGGTGAGCTGGGGCTGCCCGGCGAGGGTCACCTCCTCCTTGACCTCCTGGCGCTTCGCCCCCTCGAGCTCGCCGCCGTCGCAGTAGGGGCAGCGCTCGAGGGTCGCGGCCACCCACTGGTCGCAGTACTCGCACTGCCAGTCGGGGCCAGCCTTGGCGGCGGCCACTCCGGCCTGGTCGGTGATCTCCTCCGCGTCCTCGGGGAGGTAGAACTTCACCTCCTCGGGGCGCGCCGCGCCGCAGCTCGAGCAGTTGTTCTGGTCGCCGCGCAGCCCGACTCCGTCGCAGGAGGGGCAGTCCCAGAGGCCCAGGAGGAACTGCTCCTGCTGCGAGCCCTCGGGCGGGTAGAGGAGCACGTCCTGGGGCTGGCTGGCGCCGCACTTCGCGCAGCTCTCGGCGTCGGGCACGCCCTTCGTCGAGCAGGCGGTGCAGTCCCAAACGAGCGCTTCGTCGGTCATAGCGGGGCTCCGGTCGGTGGAGCCCTTCTACCCGGTGCGCCCTGTGACTGCTACTTGTCGACGATGAACGAGCCGATGGCGAGGTGGTCGATGCCCGTGGTGAAGAAGCAGCGCAGGGCGTCCATCGGCGTCAGGACCATCGGCTCGCCGCGGACGTTGAAGCTCGTGTTCAGCACGATCGGCAGCTCGCGCAGCTGGGCGAACTCCTTGATCATGCGGTGGTAGAGCGGGTTGGTCTCCTGGCGCACGGTCTGGAGACGCGCGGTCCCGTCGACGTGGGTGATCGCCGGCAGGCGCTCGCGGAACTCGGGGCGGACCCGGATCACCTTCGTCATGAAGGGGTCGGTCGCGGGCGAGTCGAAGTAGGTCTGGTAGTCCTCTTCGGTCGCGCTGGGCGCGAAGGGGCGGAAGTCCTCGCGGTGCTTGACGCGCAGGTTGACGTGGTCCTGCATGTCGGGGCGGGTCGGGGCCGCCAGGATCGAGCGGTGCCCCAGGGCGCGCGGGCCGAACTCGGCGCGCCCCTGGAACCAGCCCACGATCTTGCCCTCGGCCAGGAGCTTGGCCGTGTCCTGGGCCACGTCCGCGCTCTTGCGGTAGCGGAGCAGGCCCTCCTCGAGGATCCGCTCGATCTGCTCGTCGCTGAACTCGGGGCCGAAGTTGGCGCGGTTCATCACGAAGGCGCGCGGCCGCTCCAGGACCTGGTGGTGAATGTAGTAGGCCGCGCCCAGCGAGCCGCCGGCGTCGTAGCTGGCGGGCTGCACGTAGATCTCGTCGAAGTCGGTCTCTTCGAGGATCCGGGTGTTCATGACGCAGTTGAGCGCCACGCCGCCGGCCAGACAGAGGTGCTTGAGCCCGGTCTCCTGCTGCAGGTGGCGGGCCATGTGCAGCCCGATCTCCTCGGTCCGCTCCTGGAGCGCGGCCGCCACGTCCATGTGGCGCTGCTCGAGCTCGCTCTCGGGCTCGCGCCAGGGGCCGCCGAAGAGCTCGGCGAAGCGCGGGCCGGCGCGGAAGTGCCACGGCTTGATCTCGAAGAACTCGGTGGCCACCAGGTAGCCGCCGTCCTCGGTCGGGTAGATCAGCTTGGCCATGGACTCGCGGAAGCGGGCCGGGTCGCCGTAGCTGGCGAGGCCCATCACCTTGAACTCGTCGTTGTTGCGCTTGAAGCCGAGGTATTCGGTCACGCTCGCGTAGACGCCGCCCACGGTGTGGGGGAGCCCGATCGTGAACAGGCGCTCGAGGCTGGCGCCGCGGCCGAGCGAGGCGGTCGTGGTCGCCCACTCGCCGTTGCCGTCCACGGTCAGGATCGCCGCCTCGTCGAAGGGCGAGACGAAGAAGGTCGATGCCGCGTGGGCGTCGTGGTGGGGGACCTCGTGGAAGGTGAACTCGTTGGGGAAGCCCTGGGCGCGGAGCAGGCGCTTGGTCTTGCGCCGGATCTCGTCGGTCGCCTTGCGCACGTGCTTGAAGTTCTTCTGGTTGCGGCGGTTGAGCCGCAGCGGCGCCCGCAGCAAGGCGCTGGGCGAGGCCGCGTCGGCGAAGCAGCGCATCGGCGCCATGTTCACGCCGACGTGCTCGATCCGCAGGTTCGGATCGTTGGCCGCCTCCAGGACGTACTTGATGCTGCGGTTCGGGAACACCGTGGTGTGCTTGTCGTCCCGATACCAGCGCTCCTCTTCAATGGCCGCGACGATCTGCCCGTCCTTGAGCAGGGTCACCGAGGCGTCGTGGAAGTAGGAGTTGATCCCCAGGATGTACATGGGCGGGACTATAAGCAGCGGGGCCGACCGCTGCCCACCCTGAGGCGGCAGAATGGAGCCGGTGGAGATCGGCGGCTATCGGATCGAGGAGGAGCTCGGGCGCGGCGCCATGGGCGTGGTCTATCGGGCCTACGACCCCGAGGCCGAACGGGAGGTGGCGCTCAAGCTCCTGGGCGAGCGGGCCGGCCAGCAGAGCGCGCGGCTGCAGCGAGAGGCCGAGCTGACGGCGCGCCTCGACCACCCCGGGATCGTGCGGATCCACTCGGCGGGGTCGCATCGTGGGCGCCCCTTCGTCGTCTACGAGCTCGTGCGCGGAGCCCGCACCCTGCGCGAGGTGCTGCGTGAGGGGGCAGCGCCGACCCGGCTCGCGCGCTACGTCGCCGACGCCGCCCACGCGCTGGGCGCCGCCCACGCGGCGGGGGTCGTGCACCGCGACGTCAAGCCCGCCAACATCCTGATCGACGACGAGGGGCGGCTGCGGATCGCCGACTTCGGCGTCGCGATCAGCGACGACCTCGAGCGAATGACCCGCACCGGCGCCTTGATCGGCACGCCGCGCTTCATGGCGCCCGAGCTCTTCGCCGGCAAGAGCGAGGAGAAGGTCGGCCCCGGCGCGGACGTGTGGTCGCTGGGGATCATCCTCTACGAGGGCCTGAGCGGGGGGCGGGTCTATCGGGCGACGACCCTGCTCGAGATGGCAGCGGAGGCAGCCCGCGGACCGCGCCCCCTGCGGGAGGTCGCTCCGCAGAGCGATCCGCGCCTGCAGGCGATCGTGGGGCGCGCCCTCGCGCTCGACCCCGCGGAGCGCTACCCCGACGGGTCCGCCCTGGCCGCGGACCTCGAGCGCTACCTGGGCGGGGAAGAGGTGACCAAGCCCCCGCCGCCGGCCTCCAGCGCCGAGGGACGCGGGCGGGCGGGCCGCTGGCTCGCCCTGGTCGCGGTCCTCGCCCTCCTGGCGAGCGGGGCGGGCTGGCTCGGCTGGCGCGCTCAGGAGAGGAGCGCCGCCCAGGCGAGAGCGCAGCGCCTGCTGAACGAGGCCCACAGCCTGGACAGGGCGCTCGCCGAGCGGGTCGCCGAGCTGCGCGCGCGCCTCGGCGCCGAGGAGGCGCTGCCCGAGCTGGTCGTGCTGGAGGGCTTGCTCGCGGTCGCGGGCGAAGACGAAGAGCGGGCCGAGGCCAGCGCGGAGCTCCTGGCGGCGAGCGGACGGCCCGCTCCCCCGGGCGGTCGCGAGGCCTTGCAGGCGGGGCTGGCGCTCCTGCGCGAGGCCGCGGGACCCAGCGCCCTGGAGGCGGCCGAGCAGGCGCGCGCCGCGCACGCCACCCTGCACCTGGTCGAGCTGACCAGCTGGGAGGCGCGCCTGCGGGCGCGGGTCGACGCCGACGCGGAGCGGATCGCAGCGATCCGTCTGCTCAGCCAGCGGCGGGCGAAGCGACCCTTGAGCGAACCCGAGCTCGAGGCGCTGGTGGGGGCCTGCGAGCGGCTGGAGCGCGCGCCGACGCGCGCCAGCTTGCGGGCCTTCGAGGGGCTGCCTCAGCTGGCGCCGATTCACTCGGCGCTCGCGGTGCACGGGCTCCTGGCCCAGGCGCGGCCCGAGCCCGTGCGGGCGGCAAAGGTGCTGCGCGGCTGCGCCGACCCCTTGCCGGCCTTCCTCGACGCGGCGATTCGTGAGCAGGCGCGGGGGTGGAACGAGCAGGCGCTGACGCTCCTGCGCGCGACGCAAGGGGGGAGCGAAGGGCGGCGCGGCGCCTATCGCCGCTTGAGCGCCTTCCTGGAGCTGATCCGTCGCTTCGACGTCCGGGACGCGTGCGGCCCCTTCCTCGAGCGCGCGCGCGAGGCTGGGGTGACCCTGATGCCCAACCTGCCCACGCGGCCGCGGCTCGCGGACGCCCAGACTGCCTACCTGGCGGGGCTCAAGCTTCAGGCCGCTCAGCTCGGCTTCTTGACGGGCCTGGCCCAGCTCGACCCGAGCGACGTCCCCTTGGTGCGCGCGCTGCTCCTGGTGCGGCCGGCGTGCTCCAAGCGGGACCTCGCGATCCACGACGAGGCCTTGGACGCGCTAGCGCGCGCCGGGACCTCGTCGCAAGCCCGCGCCTACCTGCGCGCGCAGCGGGCGGCGGCGCGGGTGCGAGACACGTGGGGCGAGGAGGCCGACGCCCGCGCGCGCGAAGCCTTGCTCCTGGCGCAGCCCCTGGTCGACCGCTTCGACGAGCTGAGCGCCAGGCTGCCGACCGACCCGGGCTTCGCCGAAGGCCTCGAGCGCCAGCCGCGCTTGCCGGCCCTGGTCGCCGCGACCTGCGCCGCGGCTCACCTCACGCTGAAGCGCTGGAAGGAGGCCGAGCGCTGGTTCGATCGCCTGGAGGACCTCGAGCCCGAGACTTGGCAGGGGCTGTGGACCTGGCGGGACGGGGCCCTGCTGGCGCGGTGCTGGCTAGCGCGCCGGCTCCCCGAGCGCTCTCGCCGCGCCGAGCTGCTGCGGGTGCTCGGGCGGGCCGCCGAGCTCTTGCGCAAGCCCGACCCCTGGACCTCGACGACCAAGGTGGCGCGGATCCTGTGGAGCGAGCAGGACCGCCTCGACGAGCCGACCTTCCAGCTGATGCTGAGGGGGATGTCCACGCCGCTGTTCCGGAGCGCCAACGAGGTGGTCCTGGCGCTGGAGCGCGGCTGGCAGGGGGTCGCCGTGGCGGAGCTGCGCCACCTCGCCCGAGCGCTCGAGCGGCTGAAGGACCCCCAGCTGAACATGGCGCGTCGGCTCGGGGCCCGACTGGAGCGGGATCCCCGCCCAGCGGCGCTGGTCTTGGCCGAGGAGCTGCGCGAAGCCTTGAGGGGTCGCTGAGGCCTCCCTATTGAGCGCGGGCGCAGGCTCTCTATCCTGGGCCGCCATGAAGCCGATCGCAGAAGCCCTGTCCACGATGCTCCCCGCCTTCCGCCCCCGCGGCGCCGAGCGGGTCGGGCTCTTCGCCGCCGCCGGGCGCGTCCTCGCCGAGGACGTCGCCGCGCGCGAGGACTCGCCCCCCTTCGACAACAGCGCCATGGACGGCTACGCCGTGCGGGCGGCCGACCTGGCGGGCGCGAGCGAGGGCGCGCCCGTCACGCTCCCCTTGGGGGGTGAGTCCAAGGCGGGCGAGAGCGCGCCGCCGGCGCTGAAGCCCGGACACACGATCCGGATCTTCACGGGGGCGCCGATGCCCGCGGGCGCCGACGCGGTCGTGATGCAAGAGATCGTCGCTCGCGAGGGGGAGCAGGCCAGCTTCCAGCAGGCCCCGCCAGCGTGGGACAACGTCCGGCGGCGGGCGGGTGACCTGGCCGCAGGCAAGGCGATGCTCCGAGCGGGCACCGTGCTCGGTCCCGCCGAGCTGGGGCTGCTGGCGAGCCAGGGCTACGCGGCCGTGAGCGTGGCGCGCCGCCCGCGGGTCGCGCTGCTCTCGACGGGCGACGAGCTGCGCGACGCGAGCGACCCGCCGCGTCCGGGCTCGATCGTGAACAGCAACGCTTATGCGCTGGCGGCCCAGGTCCGCGAGGCGGGCGGCGAGCCCTGGGTGTTGCCCAACGCGCCCGACGTGATGGAGCAGGTCGTGGCCGCGGTGCGGCTGGGGTTGACCGCCGACGTGTTGATCACGGTCGGCGGCGTGTCGGTCGGCGAATACGACCTGGTCAAGGACGCCTTCGAGCAGGCCGGCGTGACGCCCGCGTTCTGGAAGGTCGCGATCAAGCCCGGCAAGCCGCTCAGCTTCGGGACCCGCGGCGAGCAGGTCGTGGTGGGGCTGCCAGGGAACCCGGTCAGCGCGATGGTCACCTTCGAGGTCTTCGTGCGTCCGGGGCTGCGCCGAATGCTCGGCGACCCGCGCCCCTATCGCCGGCGGACCCGGGTGCGGCTGGCCAAGAGCCACGAGCACCGCACGGGACGGACGGAGCTCGCGCGGGCCACCTTGAGCGAGAGCCCCGAGGGGCCCCTCGCGACCCTGGCGGGTCGGCAAGGCTCGGGCTCGCTGACCAGCATGGTCGGCAGCGACGCGCTCGTGATCCTGCCGGCGGACCAGGCCGAGTTCGCGGAGGGCGAGCTGCTCGACGCGCTGCTGCTGGACGACCCGCGCGGCAGCGCGGAGCCCGGCTGGTAGCTGGCTCTCGCGTGGGCGAGTCCCCATGTGAGGAATCGTCCCCCGAGGGGATCCTCACGTGAGGAGTCGTCCCCCCAGGGGAATCCTCACGTGAGGAGTCGTCCCCCCAGGGGAATCCTCACGTGAGGAGTCGTCCCCCGAGGGGAATCCTCACGTGAGGAGTCGTCCCCCCAGGGGAATCCGCTGAGACGAAGTGTCCCCCCAGGGGAAGGGAATCCGCTGAGACGAAGTGTCCCCCCAGGGAAATCCGCTGAGACGAAGTGTCCCCCCAGGGAAGTCCGCTGAGACGAAGTGTCCCCTCAGGGGAATCCTCACCTGAGGAACCTGCCCCTCAGGGGAGTCCTCACGCGAGGAACCTGCCCCTCAGGGGAATCCTCACGTGAGGAACCTGCCCCTCAGGGGAATCCTCACGTGAGGAATCACGAACGCGATCTCGCCACGCGAGGCGCCGCCCCCGTCGGCGAATCCCTCCCAGTCGATGCTCGCTGTCTCTGGGCGCTCGAGGATCAGCGACAGCCGACTCGCGTCGGCTTCGCTTCCCTTCGGCTTCGCTTCCCTTCGGCTTCGCTTCCCTTCGGCTTCGCTTCCCTTCGGCTTCGCCCTGCCGCCCTGCCCGCTAGGCCGCCCGGGTCGCAGCGCGGCGAGCGCGGCGCTGGGGAACGCGCAGGCCCCCGTCGCAGCGAGGGCAGCGCCCGCTCTTGCCGGCCAGCCGCTCGGGGACGCGGAACGCGTGCTCGCAGTGCGGGCAAGAGAGCTTGACCGCGCCACGAGTCGACGTCGGCAAGGATGCCGCGATCAGGACTTCAGCCGTCACACGACGCATTCGATCGCTGACCACCACCCGCGGCGTGCCCTGGGCGGCCGAGGCCTCGTCCGGCGCGACCTCGTCCAGGCGCTCCAACTCCCCACCCTGAGCCCGGGCGAGGTCCTGCGCGATCTGGGCCATCGCGCGGCCCGCCTCGGCGCTGCTGATGCGCCCGTGCTGCAAGCGGAGCCGGACCAGGGTCGCTTCGTCCGCGCCCGCGGAGCGCGCCGCCCGCTCGGCCAGCTCGAAGCTCCCGCTCACGCAGGGCCGAGTCCAGGTCAGCGCCAGCAACGCCGCCAAGCCCAGCAGCGCGGGCACCATCAGCACGGCCCAACCCGAGAGCAAGAGCGCCAACCCAAGCGGCGCGCCCGCGATGCAGAGGCCAGCCCGGGTCCAGGCCAGCGCCAGCGAGCGGAGCGGCAGCCCGCAGGGCAACCACTTGCCCCGCAGCTGGACCTCGCCCCCCACGGGAATCAGCGGAACTCCGGCCACGTGCAGGCAGCGAGACGCGACGCCGCCCAGGCCTTCGACTTCGAGGACGCCTGCGCGTCCCATCCCCCACCACACCACGGCGTCGCCTTCCTTCCTTGCTTCCGTCCCTCCTCCAAGAAAAACCCGTGCCAGAACAGGACTTGGACCCTCCAGCCACGCGCCCGCGTCTCCCCCAACGAGGGAGCGTCCAGGCTGGACGCTCGACACGAGCTTGGACACTCGTGCGCCCCGCTAGCGGGTCATCGTCTCAAGGGGAGTGTCGCCAGAGGTGCCAGCGACGCCAGGACTTATCTACCCGTGCTGCTTCCGCAGCTTCTCGAGCAGGCGCAGGACGGTCCGGGCGTTGGGCACCTCCCGGAAGGGGACCACCCCCTCCAGGTCCTTGACCTTGTCCTTGCCCAGCTTGAGCGAGTGATCCAGGGCCAAGAGCAAGTTCGGCGTCTCGTGCTCGCGCAGCACCTCGAGCCGTCGCTCGACGCCGCCGCGCCGCCAATACCCCAAGACCTCCATCGCGGCCCGATACCCGCCCTCGTGCACGAAGGCGAAGTCCGGCACGATCACCTCGTCGCCGAGGTGCAGCAGCTCGACCTCCTCGCTGACCCGCCAGCCCTTGGCCGCGCCGACCTCGTCGAAGCGCGGCGCGAAGGCCTCGATCAGCGTCGGCAACCACGCCCCCACGTCGCGCGCGTGCGTGACCAGCCCCGCCTCGGGCCCCAGCTCGAAGTCCCGGATCGTGCGCGAGCGCCCGATCGCGACCGTGGCCTCCAGCCGCCACTCCTCACACAGCAGGAGCGAGGGCAAGAACCCGGCCATCTTCACGCCGTAGCGCGGCGTGCTGTTGAAGATCGAGAGCGGCCCGTCGAGCTCCAGCACGACCCGCCCGTCCTCTTCCCGCCGCGCCGTCTGGAGCAGCCCCTGAAAGCGCACCTGCCGCAGCAGCTGCCGCATTCGCGGGGGGCGCGGCTCGCGCACCTCGACCCGCAGCGAGTGCGCTCGCAGCAGCACCGCCTGCGCGAGCGCCAGGTTGTAGCGCTGGATCAGCGCCGCCGGCGTCGGCGGGTCGAAGGCCTCCAGGATCTGATTCCGCTTGAGGTCCCCATACAGCGCGTCCTCGAGCTGCCGCGGCCCCGCGCCCTCGCGCAGCCCCAGCGCCGCAGGCCCCGGGTCCTCGAGCACGCCCGCCAGCACCGCGCCCCGCTCGAAGCTCCCCTCCGCCCGCGCCTGCGCCGCCCGCGCGAACACCGCCAAGCGCAGGTCGGCCGCGACCTCGGGCTCGAGCCCGTAGAAGCTGCAGCGGTCCTTGAGCAGCTTGGCGAAGCCCCGATCCACGCGGAAGTCCGGCCGCCCGCGGACCAGGTCGTCCAGCGCGTCGTTGAGCTCTCCGCGCGAGCGCTCGAGGTGCGCCTGGAACAGCCCGATCAAGTCGTTGGCCCGGATCCGATAGGCCTCGCCCGCCGGTCCTTCGGTCGGGAGGTAGCCCGGCTGGACCTTGCCGCGCCGCACACGCGCCACGAGCAGATCGCTGGTCAGCACGAGGGCTCCTCGCAGGTCTCCTTGCGCTTGCGATAGGCGTCGTGCTCCCGCCGCCGGGTGCTCGCGCCCTCCTCGCTCGTGTCGGCGGTCACCAGCTCGTAGAGCGTGGCCCGCTTGCCCTCGGCCTTACGCAGGATCCGCCCCAGGCGCTGCACGTGCTCGCGCACGGTCGCCGTCCCCGAGAGCACGACCCCCACGCTGACCGAGGGCACGTCGACGCCCTCGTTGAGCACGCGCGAGGTCGCCACCACCGGGAGCGTCCCGTCCCGCAGCCCAGCCAGCACCGCCCGCCGCTCGCGCGGCCGCGTCTGGTGCGTGATCACGGGGACCAGGAAGCGCCGCGAGACCTCGTAGGCCGAGGCGTTGTCGTGGCTGAACACGATCACCCGCTCGCCCGAGTGGTCCGCCAGGATCTGCTCGAGGAGCGCCAGCTTGCGCGGCGCGGCCAGCGCGATCCGGCGCTGCTCGCGCCACGCCGCGAGGGCCGCCCGCCCCTCCTCGCTCTTGCTCGTCTCCGCGAGGAAGCGCGCCCAGCCGTGCTGCCCGCCCAGGCGGATCCCGCGGCTGGCGACGAAGGCCCGGTAGCGCCCGTGGGCCTCGTCGTAGGCCGCCCGCTCCTCCTCGCTCAGCTCGACCTTCAGGCGCCGGACCTCGTAGTCACTCAGGAACTCGCCCTCGAGGTCGGTGATCCCGCGCTGATAGACGATGGGCCCCACGGCGGCCGCCGCGCGCGACAAGCGCTCGCCCTCGGGCGGGGTCGCGGTCAGGCCGAGCCGGAAGGGGGCCAGCGCCATCCGCGCCGTCTGGATGTAGCTCGGCCCGGGGAGGTGATGGACCTCGTCGAAGATCAGCAGCCCGTAGTCCTTGCCGAGGCGCTCGAGGTGCAGATAGGCCGAGTCGTAGGTGATCACGGTCAGCGCTCGCGGCTCGAAGCCCCCCCCGCCGATGGTCCCCACGAGCTCCTCGCCGAAGCGGGTCGCCAGCCGGTCGAACCACTGGTTGAGCAGATCGAGGGTCGGGACCACGACCAAGGTGCTGCGCCGGGTGGCCGCGATGGCCAGCTCTGCCACCAGGGTCTTGCCCGCGCCGGTCGGGAGCACGACCATCCCGCGCCGCTGCGCTCCTTGCCAGGCCTCGATCGCCTCCCGCTGATAGTCGCGGGGGACGACGTCCTCGGACGCAGGCGGCAGGTCCAGCTCCTCGTAAGCCCGCGCCTCGTCGGCGAACTCGACCCCCTGCGCGACGAGCAGACGAACCGCGAGGTGATAGACGTGCGCCGGCGCCCGCCACGCCCCGACCCGCGGGTCGTGCCTGGCGAGGGGGACCTGCCCCGCCAAGCCGGGGTCCACGTCGGCGAGGAGCAGGCTGCCGCGATCGAAGGAGAGCCGAGCCATCGCGGCGCACCCTAGCCGGCGGCGCTGACATAACTCGTACACCCGCGATCGCTTAACGAGCTCACGCGCCGCGTTACGGCCCGTTCCATTTCTGGACCAGTTCCAGTCCGAGTTTTGGGCCCGAAACGTTTCAGGCCATCGCTGCGTCGGTCTAAGTCCAGCGCCGACGGAGCATCTCGCTTGGAGCGGAGGTTGCGCATAGCTGCCCAACACCAACCCACGAAGAGACCCAGAACCCATGAACGAGACCAGCCGAGAGCTCTTGAAGGTCGCCCTTGATCGGGGCTATCTCGAGCCCGACGTGGTCCGCCAGGTGGCGCGCGAGGCCAAGGTCCGTCGCGTTAGCCCCGAGCGAGTCCTCCTCGAGCGTCGAATCCTCTCCGTGCGTCGCATGGAGCGCCTCCGCTCGCACCTGCGCTATCGCGTCACGCGCCGCAGCGACAAGGCCTACGCCGAGGTCGCCCTCCGCGAGGGGCTCGTGTCCAAGCGCGACCTGCGCGCCGCGCTCAAGTATCAAAAGACCCTCTTCGCCCAGGAGCGCCGCTGCATGCGCGTCGGCAGCCGCCTGATCGAGAAGGGCCTGATCAGCCTCGACGACGATCGGCGCCTGCGCGCCGCCGTCCGCGGCCACGTCCATATCCCCAGCGACGTCGCCAAGGCCAACGGGGCCTCTTCGACCCAGGCCCTGCCCCTCGACGAGGAGAGCGCGCTCCGCAGCCAGACCCCCGAGATCCAGCGTCAGACCAGCTACCACCAGATCGAGGCCGCCCTGGCCCGCGTCGAGGCGATCCGCGCCCTGCGCGACGACCTCTCGACCACCGACCAGACCATGACCCAGGAGATGACCGCCACCCCCGACAGCGCCTGCGAGGTCGAGAACGCCCTGGTCATGCTGGCCCGCGCCCGCGTCACCACCAGCGCCGGCGCCGAGGCCGCCGCCCCCAGCCAGCCCCGCCGCCGCCCCTCGCGCAAGCGCAAGAAGAGCGGCCTGGCCGCCCTGCTGGATCGGGGCGCTGCCTAGTAGCCCCGCAGCACTCCAGTGGGGCGAAGGGCCTGGCCGGTCCGCCCGCGCCTCCGCATCGCAGCGCGCCTATGGGATGGCTACGCTGGGCCTTAATGGACCAGGACCTGCGCGCCCTCTTACGCGAACTCGAAGCCGACCCCAGCGAGACCACGGCCATTCGCTTGGCCGCCGCCAGCCTCCGCAGCGAGGCGGGCCCGCCCTTCCGCAAGGCCCTGCGCTACCTCTGTGAGGCCTCTCGCTGGGACTCGACCTCCCTCGACACTAAGCAGCGCCTGGGCGAGCTCCTCAGCCTCCGCAGCGGCCAGCTCGCCTTCTCGCGCGTCGAACGCTTCGAGCTGGGCGACGAGTCGCACGAGGTGCTGGTGTTCTCCGAGCTGGAGGACCCCGAGTGGGCCGATCGCCAAGCGCGCATCGAAGCCGCCCAGCGCGACGCCATGCCCCCTGGCTTCACGCCAGACATGGGAATGGCTCGCGGCTTCCTCGGAATGTTCCTCGGCGGTCCGCTCCCCCCTGAGTTCATGAACCTGCCGGGCGCAGAGGACCAGCTGGAGCGGATCCGTGAGGCCCAGAGCCAGCTGCCACCCGAGGCTAGAGAGGCGCTCGAACACTTCGTCGCTCACGGACCCAGCCCCCCTCCGCCACCCCACGACCCCTTGGTGCCGGAGGGAGTCGTCGAGTGGATCCTGATTCCAGGCGGACGCGTGGAGCTGGGTTGGGGCGGCGACCTGGGTCGAGCCCTGGGCGTCCCTGCCTATCCCGAAGCGGATCAGGCCACGATCCAGTGGCTGAGCCAACAGCTAGCGCCGGCGCGCGAGGTCGAGCTCGAGCCCTTCCTGATCGAGCGGTCGCCGCGGCGCGCTGGAGCCGACTTCTTGCCAGAGGGCGACCCGCTCTACGAAACCGCCGAAGCCCACGCAGCGTTGGTCCAAGCGCTCGCCCAGGAAGGCTGCCGACTCCCCAGCCCGGACGAGTGGGAGCACGCCTGCGCCACGGGCTCGCGCGAGCTCTTCCGCTGGGGCGGGCTGCCGCCCGTCAGCGTCCGCTCGGACGCCTTCACCAGCCAGCACGAGCCGAACGCCTTCGGCTTGGAGTACCGCTACCCGCGCAACGCCTGGCCGACCCCAGAGCTGACCAACGTCGCCAACCTCTACGTCGGCGGCGACGGGGGGGATCTTCTCGCAAGCCTCCGAGTGGTGGTTCGAGTGGGTCCAGGCCGCGAGCAGCTTTCGCTGGGAGGACGACGAGGGTCTGTTCTTCGACGACAGCCGCGTCCGCCGAGTCCGCGACCCCAGCCCGCCGGAGCTGCTCGGGAGCTGAGCCGGGCTCGCCGCGCCCTGTCGGACCCGCTCGCTAGGTTCGCCTCACTCAGAAAGAGGAGGTAGCGTTCTCGCGGCGTTTCGCCGCGGTCGGGCATCGTGCCCAACACTTCACCGCGAGGGTCCCTACTTTTGCTCCGGACCGGGTCCACCCTGCCCCGTGGGGGGGATCTATCCCTTACTGGGGCGAATTTGGAAATCCTCGGGATAGATCCCCCCCACGGGGCGGGTGGACCCGGTCCGTTCGCTGATTCGACCCTCACGGTCCTGGGGAGGAGTACGAATCTTTCTGGGTGAGTCTCGCGCGCGCTCGTCGCTGCTAGCCCTCGAGGCGGCAGCGGCGAGGGCGTGCTGTCTTCAGGGAGCGAGCGGACGCGGGAGTCGAGCGTGGAGGGGATCACTCAGGTCAGGGCTAGGGCGAGGTTCGACTCGCTCCGGTGACGGACCCGCGTAAGACCGCCCGCGTCGAGGCCGCTGAAGCCAAGCGTCGCGCCGAGCAGCTCGAGGAAGAGCGGCGCGCGGCGCGGCTCGCCAAGGCCGAGGCCAAGCGCGCCCGCGCGGCGGCGCTCCAGCGCCGGCTGACGCGCGAGGTCCTCTTCGCGGGGCGCGGCGTCTCGGGCCAGCTCGACGACATCAAGAGCGACGCCGCCGCCCTCGAGCGGCGCGGGCTGCCGCTCCTCAACGACGCGGGCGACCTCGCCGCCCTGCTCGGCCTGGACATGCGCCGCCTGCGCTGGCTGACCTACCACCGCGACGTGGCCGAGGTCAGCCACTACCGCCAGTTCCAGATCCCCAAGAGCTCCGGCGGGGTGCGCACGATCGCCGCCCCGCGCCGCGCCCTGCGCGCCGCGCAGCAGGGCGTGCGCGACCACATCCTGAGCAAGCTCAGCGCGCCCGAGCCGGCCCACGCCTTCGTGGCGGGCCGCAGCACGCTGACCAACGCCCAGCCCCACTGCGGGCGGGCGATCCTGGTCAAGGCGGACGTGACCGACTTCTTCGGCGCGATCACCTTCCCGCGCGTCCGCGGCTACTTCGGCTCGCTCGGCTACTCCGGCATGGTCGCGACGCTGCTCGCGCTCCTGACCACCGAGGCCAAGCGCGTCGCCGCCGAGGTGGACGGGCGGACGCTCTACGTGGCGAGCGGCCCGCGCTCGCTCCCGCAAGGCGCGCTGACCAGCCCCGAGCTGACCAACCAGATCGCGCGCGGAATCGACCGCCGCCTCGCGGGCTACGCCGACAAGCACGGCTGGACCTACACCCGCTACGCCGACGACCTGACCTTCTCGGGCGAAGACGCGGCCCGCGAGCGGGTGGGCCCGCTCCTGGGCACGATCGCGCGGGTGCTCCGCGACGAGGGCTTCCAGCTCAACCGCGACAAGGTGTTCGTCAGCCGCGCCGGGCGCCAGCAGCGCGTCACGGGGGTCGTCGTCAACGAGCGCCCGGGGATCGACCGCAAGACGCTGCGTCGCTTTCGAGCCGCGGTGCACCGGGTCTCGCGCGAAGGCTTCCGCGATCGGGCAGAGCGACGGCAGATGCTCGGCTACGCTGCCTACGTGCGCATGATCAAACCCGAGCAAGGGGGCCGCTTCCTCGGCGCGCTGCGAGCCGCGCCGACGGGCGGAGGTGAGGCATGAGGCCCTTCGAGCTGACCCTCGCCCTGCGCGGCCAGAACGCCGAGAACCGGGCCAACGTGGTCCGCGCCCTCAGCCCCGCCGAGGTGGTCGAGGTCGACGCGACCCTCCTGGCGGCGGTGCTCGTCGAGAGCTCGGGCGTCGTGCGCGGGGTGATCAACGAGCGCCTGGCCGGGCGCCCCGCCGAGGCGCGGGCGGCGCTCTCGCTGCCCGAGGGGCACATCGACCTCGAGGGGCAGCAGCGGCTCGCCAACCGCTGGGCCAGCCAGCCCGGCTTCGTCGAGGGCCTGCTGGCCTACGACCGCGGCCGCGACCTGCTCGGCCGCGTCTCCCTAGCCGAGCACGCCCTCGAGGGGCGCCTGCTCGAGCTGATCCACGCCGCCCCCGGCGAGCTGCTCGAGGGGCTGCTCCGTCTGCCCCTCGACCTCTCGGGGCGCCTGCACCGCGTCCTGGCGCGCCTGGATGAGATGGCCGCCGACGCGCGCGAGGCCCTGCTGCGGGCGCTCGTCGACGCCTCCCTCGCCGACCACGGCGTCGTGCGCGACGACGAGCGCGAGCGCGCCCAGGCGACCTTCGCGCTCTGGGTCCAGGGCCTGATCGCCCTGCGCCGCGAAGGCGACCTCGAGCCGCCGAGCTACGCCGACTTCGTCGCCAGCGGCGCGAGCTTCGGGCAGGGTGTGGTCACCCTGAGCGGCGACGCCCCGAGCGCCAGGGCGCTGGCCGCCCTCGAGGACCTCTCCCGCTGCCTGCTCCTCTGCCTGGGCCCCCTCGCGCGCCGGACGCTGCTCGAGCGCAAGGAGCTCGAGGCGGACCTCGCCTCCGCCCTGGCCGAGCGGCGGGTCGCGGCCTGGAAGCTCCTGCTCCGCAACGAGCTGGCCGACCCGGGCGAGGCCTTCGACGCGGCCCTCGACTCCAGCGAGGCGGGGGTCACCGTCGAGCTGCTGACCGACCTGCCCCCGGGCGGCCTGAACCGGGCCCGGGTCGAGCGCCTGCTCCCGCTGCTCAACGCGCCCCGGGCCAGCCTGCGCGACGTCGCGGCGGAGGCCCTGGCGGCCGACCCCAGCGCGGCGGCTCTGGCGGCCGCGACCTTCGACCCGCGCGACCCCCACGCGCCGCTCTCGGTGCTGGCGGCCCAGCCGCCCGCCCTCGCGAGCTCCAGCCTGACGGCCTACCTCGAGGTCGAGCGCCCCCGCGAGCAGGCCCGCGCGGCCTTCGCCGCGCTGACCTATCCGCCCTCGCCCAGCTGGGAGCACTGGGCCCGCTGGCTGCGCCACGACTCGCCGGCCTACCACGCCGCGCGCGAGGCGCTCCTGCGCCTGCCGCCGAGCGAGGCCCCGGAGCTGCCGGCGCTGCTCGAGGCCGCCGGCGACGACCAGCTGCACGTCTCCTGCGCCTGGCGCTTCGAGCTCGAGGGCGCCCACGAGCCCTGCGCGCGCCTGCTCCTCGAGAGCGACGCCGACGAAGAGCTGCTGCGGCGCGCGGTCGAGGTCCTGGCCCGCTACGGCGACGCGCGCAGCTGGGGCGCGCTGTGGAGCTTCGTGGTCGGAGGCGGCCCCCGTCGGCGCCATGGCCGGCGCGGCAGTCGCGCGCTGGCCCTCGAGACCCTGCGCGACCTGCCCCCGCCGGGCGAGCCCAACGTCGAGCCGCCGGGCTGGCCGAGCTGGGCCTCGAGCACCAAGCCGCGGCGCCTGCCCCTGGACGCGCTGCCCCTCCTGCTCGCCCAGCGCGACCCCGCCCAGGTGGGGCTGGCCCTGAGCTGGCTCGACCGCCACCCCGGCGACGCCGAGCTGACCCACCGCACCGAGGACCTGACCTGGCACCTGCTGAGCGTGGTCCAGCGCGGACCGGGCGCGCGGCGCTGGTCCCTCGCCTGGCGGCGGGTCGCGCGCGCGCTCCTGCCCCGCAGCTGGTTCGCGCCCGCCGGCGCCAGCCAGCGCGGCCGCGGCGGTCGCGCGCGCCTGCTGGGGCAGCTCCTCGAGCTCCTCTTGCGCCGCGGCTCGCGGGCCCTGGTCCCCTCGGTCGTCGAGCCCCTGCTCGGCCACCCCGACCAGGAGCTGGCCCGCGCCGCCACGCGCCACCTGGTCGGCCTGCTCGAGACCCCCCTCGAGCGCCTGGTCTCGCACTCGCGCCCCGAGGTCGTCGAGGAGGCCGTCCGCGTCGGGCACCCCGCCCAGGTCGAGGCCCTGATCGCCCGTCGCCTGGGCGCCGCCCTGCAGCGCCCGGACGCGACCTTCCGCACCAGCGGCGAGACCGGCGCCGACCTGCGCCACGGGCTGGCCTGGCTGGAGCTGCGCCCGAGCCTCGCGCACCTGCCCCTGGTCGAGCGCTTGCTGGTCCGCGCCCGCGGCGCGACGCGAGAGGCGACCCTCGCGGCCCTGAGCGCGATCCGCCGCCTGCCCGGAGCGCGCGGGCCCGTGCGCGAGCTGGTCCGCCGCGAGCTGGCGCGCACCAGCGAGGCCCGCGCCGAGGGGCGCCTGCGCGCGACCCTCGACCTGATCGAGCGCTTCGAGGCCTGGGAGCTGGTCAGCGAGGCGCTGCCCGCCCTGAGCTGGGGCGGCGAGGCGACTCGTCGGCGCCTGCGGGAGCTGCTGCGCCGCGCCAGCGAGCGCGGACAGGGGCTCGAGCCGCGCGCGCTCGAGCCCCTGCTCTGCCACCCCCTGGCCGAGGTCCGCACGCTGGCGATCTCGCTCCTGCGCCGCAGCGGCGCCGAGAATCCGTGGCCGATCGTGCGCCCCTTTGGTCCCGCCGTCCGCCAGCGCCCGACCGAGTTCTCCAAGCGCTTCCTCGGCCTCTGCGAGGACGGCTTCCGCGAGGAGATGACCCTCTCCCTCGAGGCCCTCCTCCAGCACCCCAACGGCGAGGTCGCGCGCCGCGCGCTCAAGCTGCTCAACCGCCAGGAGCAGGAGATCGCGAGCGCGACCCTGCTGGGCTGCCTGGACGACCCCGAGCTGCGCCAGCCGATCCTGACGACCTTCTCGACCTGGTCCCGCCGCTTCTTCCCCGCGGGGCTCTCCGCCGAGCTGCTCGAGGAGGCCCGCCGCGCGATGCGCGCCCGGATCACCCAGCTCTGCGAAGGTCCCCGCGGGCAGGTCCTCCCGCTCCTCGACGAGGTCCGCGCGGCCGAGGTCCCCTACGAGCGCGCCGCCGCGCTGCTGGCCGTGGGCCGTCTGCTGCTCGAGGAGGAGCGCGCCTGGGTCGCGGCCTGCCTGAGCGACGCCGACCCCCTGATCCAACGCGCGGCGGCCCTGGCCGCCGCCAGCCTGGCGCCCGACGCTCAGGACGCCCCCGCCGACTCCCACCTGGACGCGCGCCTCGGCGAGCTCTGCTCGGCGCGCGAGCCCGAGGTGCGGGCCGCGGCCCGCTCGGCTCGGGTGGCGCGGATCGAGGCCGAGGGCGCGGGCGAGGAGCTGGAGTCGCTCCTGAGCGACCGCGCCCCCGAGGTCACCCTGGCGACGCTGAGCGCGCTCCGGGCGCGGCCGACCCTGCTGGCCGAGGTCGCGCTGACCTCGCTCCTGGGCGATCCCGACGCGCGCGTGCGCGAGGCCGCCCTGCGGACCTTGGCCCTCGCGCCGCGCGGGGAGCCCCGCGACCTGGTCGGCGCCCTGCGCGACCCCGTGCCCGAGGTTCGGCTCGAGGCCCTGGGCGTGGTGGCGGCCTGGGAGGTGGCGGAGTCCCTGGCCGGTCCCCTCGGCGAGTGCCTGAGCGACGACTCGATCCACGTCTCGGGCGCTGCCCTGGAGCTGCTCGGAGGCGAGCTCGGCTTGCCGGCCCGCGAGGGCGGCGGGCTCAAGGGCTTCGTCGGAGAGGACGCCCAGGACGAAGGCGCGGACGACCCCGACGAGGACCCGCCCGCGGAGGAGTCGGGCGAGGACCTGGTCGACGACGAGGACGACCTCGACCCCGAGGGAGGTGCCGCGTGAGCGAGCCAGCGCCGGAGCTGCTGGCGCCGCTGCTGCGCGCCCTGTGGGCGGGCCATCCCAGCCACCGCGGGCGCGTGCTGCGCGCCCTCGAGCGCTACGACGACGCCACCCTCAGCGGCGAGCCGG
>MDTG01068591.1_pt1 | contig 21968 bp, 20 predicted proteins | sample 811421 | NCBI WGS metagenome assembly MDTG01 (sample SAMN05326645, study PRJNA326480) | marine metagenome | isolation source: seawater | place: Pacific Ocean: South East | collected 2011 | reverse complement strand
TCTGCTATTAGTTCATCTATTTTATTAGCAGTTGCTATATCATATATTAGTTGTAAAAGGGGTAATTTTAGTGAAAATTTTGAAACAATTGATGAAGGAAAAAATAACGAATTAAGTAAAACAAATCCTGTTGATGAAGAAAAAAAAGAAGGTGTTGTTAAAAAAGAAGGTGAAATTAAGAAAAATATAGATGATACACAAGATTTAATGAATAGTCTTGATAAAATGATGGTTAATAAAAATATGGAATTAAAGAAAACTGGATTTAATACATTAGATAAATTAGATTTAGATGATATGATTAAATACAGTGCAACTGATGAAAAAGTAGATAAAAGTGGAGGTGCTCCAATTATTAAAGAAGGTGATAAAGTAACTCCAAATGTTGCACAAAAACAATTACATCAAATTATAGACTCTGTAAAAATGCTTAATGATACAGTTCGTGAAATTGGCCCAACATTAACACAAGGTAAAGAGATTATTAAGATGTTTGACAAGATTAAAATGTAAGAAGAATACCCTCATTACAATCCTACGCTTTAGTTTATGTGATTTTTATTTTTGATATACTTTTTTTAAAAGTATTTTGCCATAGATTTTTTAAAAATCTATTTTAAAATCTATAAATATACTATAATGAATAATAAATTAAGTAATATTACATATTTATCTATTATTGGAGTTGTATTAGTTATATTAATTGTATTATGGGCAACTGGACATTTAACAAATAATAAAGAAGAATTTTTAAGTACAATTAAAGATTATTTAACTGGCAGTGAAACTCCTCAACCCTTATTAGACACTCCTTCTAAAACTGGAAAAGCTGTAATTCATGATAGAGCACCTTTTCCACCAGATAAAATGGATGATATTAAAGATATTCCATCACCAATAAGAGATATTGAAAATCCAGATAATAATTATAGTATATCTGACTTAAATAAACATTTTACACCTAAATCTATATCTGGACAACCAGAACAAAATCAACAATCTGTGCAATCATCTTCTAAACATCAAAATATTAATCAACAACCAGACGGTATGCTTAAACCAACAGGGGAAAATAAAAACGTCATTGTTAATTCAAATGGAGGTAAAGCAGGTCCTCATTCACCAGAAAAATCAACAGATTTATATAATATTATTGGAGGTGATAGTTTTAAATTTTTTGATGCTAATTTTGTTCCAGATGCTAAACAATATGTATATACAGGTGCTGAAATTGGTGTAGAAAGTGATGTTCCTCTTAATTTTAAATGTCATGGGGGAAAAGAAGAAGTTCAAGCAGAAGCAGTAGCAAAAATAAATGATAGTGGTGAAGTATCAGAAATTATAATTCTTCATAAAGGAACAGGTTATAAAAAAGCAAAAGTAAAAATAGAAGGTGGAGGAGGAAATGGTTGTAAGGCGAAAGCAATTATTGATGACAATTCATCTATATCACATATAGAAATTGAAAATGGTGGAAAAAATTATATAAGTACTCCACATATTACAATAAGTAAGCCTAATCAAAACAAAACATGCAAATTATTTTTTAAAAAAAATAAATAATATTTTAATAATAAATTATATAATATAGATTAATCAAAGTTTTAATCTATATATAATTATATGAATAAAGAAGACTGGAAGCAATATTTTACACCTCATCGTGTAATGCTTGTTATTATAATTATATTTTTAATATATCTATTCTCATATTACACAATTAAATATAATAATATTAAAAATGTTATTCCTAATGTAAGAAATGTAAAAAATGATAATGCTATTTTATAATATAATATATTTTGTTAAAATAATATTTTATTCATTATTGATTAAAATATTAGTTTATTATATAATATGGCAGTTAAAAAGAGTTGCAATCCATTATATATTATATTAATAACAGTTCTTGTTATTGTTGTTGTTTTAATAGTATATATATACATTAAAGACCGTAATTTAACAAAAGAACATCGTAGTATGATGAATAATATTTCTAATAATGTTTCTAATACCAATCAACATAAACAACAATATCATCCTCCTATACAAGAAGTAGTAGAAAGAACAGTTCAACCAGTTATTGTATCTCAACCACAAGTTCTTACACAAGAACAAGTATCACTTGAAAGAATATATAATCCATTAAAATATCCATATAGAAGTCCTGATTTTTATAAACAAAGTTGGTATCCAAATCAAACTCTTCCATCTAATGTAGTTGGATGTGGGGCAAGAAATACACCTTGTCTCGGTGGAAGTCAAATAGCAATCCCAAATCAAATGTCCCCAATTGATGTTAGTGGTAGAAATATTGCACCTGTTAATATTTCAACAAGAGGTCCAATTGGACAACCACAACAAGTTGGGGCAATATATCAAGTATTTGGTAATGAAAATCAAGTATATCCTTTATTTGGTCGTAAAAAATATCCAAATGGAAATAATTGGGAGTATTATACAACAATAGGACAATATGGAGTTAAAATGCCAATCATAACAAAAAAACGCAATGAAGAATTGGGAACAAATGATATTGTTTTTATTCAAGGACAGCGTAAAGCAGGGTACAGAGTTACTATGTACGACCAAGACTCACCAGAATATATTCCTTATGCGTAAGAGAATTTATAATCAATAAATTCCTTATGTATAAGAAATGTATTTTTAATATGAACTTTTAAACAGCACCAATTTTATTTGATAATTTAGGTTGTATCATTTCTTTAATAGCATTAACATTTACTTTTCCTTTTCCTTTTCCTTCAAGTAAAGGTGGTAATGTATCAAATTGATTCATAGCAGAATACTCGTCATAATTTGCACCTTGTATTGATTTTGCATGAGTTTCATTAGCATTTTGAATACTTGATAAATCTAATTGAGTTCTTGAACCCATTCCAGATTGTGATAATAATTTAGAAAAATTAATATTAGCACATTTATTATTCTTCATTTCATTTTCAATATCTTCTTGATATAAATTTTGATAAAATTCAGCACTGTCTTTTACTTTATTTATTTTCTTAGCATTTGGAGGACATATTCCTTTAATGTATTTTAATTTAATTCCCTTTTTAATTGATTTATAATATTTCATATGTTCATAATCTAATTTAATATTCTCACCATCTTCATCATGTAATTGTAACCAATTAATATAATCTTGTAATGTCATTCCATCTTGATAAAAACTTTTAAATATTTTTTTATCCATAGCATTCATTGTATTAGGGCATGGATAATTTGTTTTTCCATAAGAACAAACTCCATCTGAATTATGAACATGTCTATTATAACATACTTCATTATCTGATTTATGATTAACAACAGTATTCTTATTTTTTAAGTAATATGGTTCATTGTCAAATGAAGCAGAACCATTTAATCCATATAATGTATCTGTCTCATATTTAATATCTTCATCAACAGGTTTGGTTTTAGTAAGACTATGTGAAAAATCAATATTAGGCGATGACCTCTGTGATGATGGTGATGAATTTATAAATGATGAAAAAGTTTCTTTATTAAAATTAAGTCTATCAATTCCAAATTGTGATGATTGATTAGGTTGATTTATTCGACCTGTATTGTTTTGTAGTACATCTATTTTACGGTCAATCATATTAAGTAATAGTAGAAATATCATATATAATATACAAAAACCAACTATAATAGAGATAATTAAATATAAATTATTTTTATCAAGCATTCCTTAAAATATAGTAATATAATATTTAAAGAAAAAAAAAAATAAAAAATATATGCTCTAATATTAATACGATGAGTTCAAATAATGCTAATTCAGATAATACTCAATCAAATAAATCTAAATTAAATATAGACCCTATTCAACTATTTGAGTTTTTATATCAAAGAGATATAAATACAAAAGATTTAACAGATATAAATGATGATTTAACTAATGTTTATTCAAAAGATATTAGTTTAATAAATGGTAAAATTGAAACAACAGATGGTAGAACTGTTTCAACAGGTCCTATTATATGTCAAGATAAATGTAAACTTACACATATGAATATAGATGAAGTAGCACTAGCAGAAGATAATCTTATTCATATATATAATAATTATATATTTATTGAACTAGCAGGTAATACAGCAAAACATATTATTAATTATAATGCAACAGCTACTTCAAATGGTTCATTATCAGTTGGTTCATTTAATTGTGATAATGGAAAGATAAGTACAAATTATTCATTATTGGGTCTTTTTATTGGACCAACATCACACGCAAAATATGATGGCGATAATCCTTCTTCTGACCATAAAGTAGAAGTAAATCTGGTATATCAAAATGTATGTAATCCAAATATATATATATGTATGATTGTTCATTTAGTATCAAGTAGTAATGCTAAAATAACAACAGAAAATTCATTATATTCATCATTATTAAATGCTGTTATGCAAAATGACATTAATATAATAAAAACAGGTAAAAATAAAAATGGTAAAAATTATACTACTATTAGTGATTTTACATCAGGTAATTTTTGTAATTCTGATACAGGAGATATAAGTTGTAATCAGAAATCTTCCATAAATACAATTAATATGAATGATTTTTTTCCAGAAGACCACAATTCATTTATTAGTTGGTTGGATATTATAAATGAACATTCATTATATTGGGTAGCAATTGAAAATACAATACAAGTACCACAAACTATTATAGATGGTTTTTTAAATAAAATACAAACAGTTCCAGATTCAAATCAAATACAAAAATATCTGGATAATATTGTTTATAATAGTGCTGTAAAATATAATAAAGGAAGAGATAAATTAGGAGTAGTATTTAATAATTCTCCAACAGCACACTCACCTAATCCTGTTCATAATGAAATACCACATGCAAAATCACATATAGAATTTATATTTTTTTATAGTACAGGTGGTTCTATTTCAGGAGAAGGTCAGACACAAGAAGAAAAAGATGCAAGTAAAAAAAATGAAGAAATAGCAAAAGCAATGTGTGGTCCGTTAAATTCACAAGGAGATGGAAGTACTGTTGTAATTAATCGTCAAGACCAAAATGGACAAAATCCTGTATTAGTTGAATTAAGTGCAGATGGAACCGCTAAATCAAGTCTCGGTGAAATAATGACAGCATCACAATTAAATAAGTTAAATACTAATATAAAAAATTTACAAGAACAAATTAAAGAACAACCAAAAGGAATAGGAAGTAGTTTAATTAGTTCTAGTAATGGAACTGCTTCTGGTGCTTCTGATGCTTCTGGTACTTCTGGTACTTCTGGTACTTCTGGTGCTGGAATTACACAAATAGTTTATAAAACTTCAACAACAGTAATTATATGTATTTCAGCCATTTGTCTTTTTATGTTAGCATTTATAATTTATTTATCAAAAAATAAAACACAACCTAATATAAATAATAGATTAACTGAAATTTTCTCTACAAGAATGAATAATTGGTTTAACCAGAAAAACCCCAATGAAATAGCTGCTAGTAGAGAACAAGCTCATAAAAAAAATAATCAAGATTTTAAAAATATAATGAGTCATCTTCCATCAAGTACTGATATAATAAATAGTGAAGTAAATATGACAGGAGGTAATAATAAAATAAATAGTGAAGTAAATATGACAGGAGGTAATAAAAGAATAAAATATAAAAGATTTAGAAGAAGTCGTATTTAAAATTTCCATCTATGACCACAATTAATACATTTAACAAAAGTTGTCATTGGTTCATCAGCAGATCTTGTTTGAAGTTGATAATAAGATGTTTTATTTTTCTTACATCTACCACATTTATATTCATCTGTTGTATTTTCTTTACCAATTGAATACATAAGTTCCTCTTCTGCTTTCTGTTTATCTAAATATTTTGCCCATCTTTTATGAAATAGTTCAAATGGTTTCATAAAAGCAATTTGTTCTAAATCAATTGTATTTTTATTAATTTTAGTTAGTAATTCTGTATTTTTAATATAAGATTCTTTATCAATATTATTATAAATCATTTCTACTTTATTTGCATAAATACGACGAAAATGAATATCTTTCATATCAATTGGAACACAATTTTGAATTGCTTTTTCTTCTGTATATTTATATATACTAGTTTCAATCTTTTCTGTTTTTCCTTCATTTTTAATAATAGTATTTAGTTTATCTTTTGCGATTTGTCTGTAATCCATATTATATATTTAAATATAATTATCTCTTTAATATTTATTCAATTTTTATTATATTTATAAAAATTAATTTTTATTGTTAAAGTTTAAAAATTTGATTGATATTTAAGTATAATACTATAATAATATATATGTATAAACAAATAGTTTCAACTCTTAAAACTACATTAAATAATAATTCTTCTAAATATCAATCGGTAGATATAACAATTGGTAATTATAAAGACCTTTCATTCAATAAAAATATTAATCCTATTTTTTTTGAAAAAATATTAAAAAAACTTAAATCTTCTATTCCAGATGAAGACATTAACTATCGTAATTATGTATTATATGAGTATGAAGATAATAACTCTAATAAACAATTATTAGTTTTTAGTAATGGTTCTTCTGTTTCTCATAGAATAGAATTAATTAAAAAAGATATTATTAATTCAAAAGAAATTGATTTTATGTATAATATTACAAATAAATTCAAAATTGAAAATGACAGTTTTGAACCAAGATTTGATTATGATTTAATTGAAGAAACAGATGGAGTTCAATTTAAATATAATAATATAGAAATTGAATTACTTGAAATTAATTCTTGTAAAAAAATAATTAATATTAAATGTAATAATAAAAATATTAATAAACTAAATGAAGTTTTAAAAATTTTATTTGAGTAATGTTATTCAATATATTATATTTAAAAAACAAGTTATAACGCATAACTTCTATCTAAGTTATAATATTATTTATTTTCTATCTTATAATTATAATGGAAGCAAAAATTTTAATAAATGCTTTACTAATAATATTAATTGTATATCTTATTTTAGATAATATTCCATTAAGATTTAAAATTGGAATTGAAAAAAATAATTATAAAAATCCATATATTAATGAAAATTTTGCTGTTGCTGGTGTTGTTGGTCCATCAAAAGTTTTAGGAGAAGAACAATCTTTATCTTTTTTAAATGATGTTAATTCAAAAGATGATTCTCTTTCATTTTTACAAGAAAATTTTGAAGATAAAAAATTAAATAAAATACTTTCATCAACAGAAGAACCTGCAATTCAACCAAGTAATTATTGGTTAAGTAATGATAATACTCCAAATTATGGTTCTAATGTTACTGATACAGCATCTCATTATGAAATTAATAAAACATTTGATGGTGTTGAAGGAGACGATTTAGCAAAATCAAATTATAATGGAATGGAAAAAGAAAGAAAAATTATGGAAGATACAATTGTTGATAAACAAACTCAACAAACATCATTTTTAGATTCAAGAACAAGTGATAATCAAAATACATTTAAACCAGATAGTTGGTTATATAAAGATGAACTTCCAATGAATGGTGGATTATTTAATGGTATTAGTGGGTTTGATTCTATGAATGATAGTATGGCAGTATATGATGTTAATGAACTTAATATTGGTAAATGTGATAATGGACTATGCCCTCCTACTGATGATTTAAGAAATGGTGTTGGTATTCCAGGGCATAGTGCAAGATTAAATAATATGTAATTTTATAATAAAAATACTATGTAATTTTATTCTAAAATAATATACTATTAAAAATACTATGTAATTCTATTCTAAAATAATATACTATTAAAAATACTATGTAATTTTATTCTAAAATAATATAAAGATTTACTAATATCTATATTTATAATGACAAAAACAACATCACTTTATAAAGATAAACGCAGAGTTCATGAAAATAATATTTATACAGCACAAAAAGTAGTATGGGAAAAAGCTAATAGTGTATGTGACCAGCTTATTCATAAAACAGCTCATAAAGATAATATATTTTCAGAAAACTTCTTAGATTTTATTTATGGAATGTTTGGAGAGATTAAAGGTGTTCAAAAATATCAATATAAAAATTTAACAGCACTACATCATAATACAAAAAAAAATGTATATAATGTACTCGAACAAAGTAAAAATCGTATTTATAATCTATATATTGATACAAAATTATCTAATACTGTAGTTTATTCTGAAATTAGAGCAGAACTAACAGAAATGAAGAAACTATGTCTTCGTATGAATAAGAAATTCAGACATTAGATTATATTCTTTTTAACTATTATTATCATGTTAATTTATAATTTTTGATACATGATAATTATTTTTATATTCTTAGTTTTTATAAATTAAATTTATTATAATTATATATTATATATGACGTCTTGTAATTTTTTAGACAAATTAAGAAAACCAAAAGTAGCTGGAATGTCAATATTTGATCATGTTGCAACTCTTGTTGTTGCTATTATTATTGGTGTTTTAATAAATCATTATAATCCATTTGCTTCTTCTGTTGTATTAAATATATTTATTATATTCATTTTATTGATTGTATTGGGTATTATTATACATAAATTATTTAGAGTTCCAACTATGCTTAATTATTATTTAGGACTTAATTCAAAAGAAGCAGTTATGGCAACTAGAAAAAAATGTTAAAAATATAATCATATATGATGTTTAATATTGTAGAAAAATGCTATTATTTATAATATATAAGTATTATGAATAATAAATCTATAATGGATACTTATGTATCCTCTAATAATGAACTATTAAATAAGTTCAATTCCTTTTTATTATCTAAACAATTTCTATCAAAAAAAAATGAACTTGAAAAGATTGAATTATCAACAACCCTTACAATTCGTGTTTTTAGTTCAAAAACTCATAAAAGAAAATATATTAGAAGATTATTAAATGACGCATCGCAACCAACAACATTATCTAGTATTCTAACAAAACATACATCACGTATTATAAAAACAATTCCATCAGACACAACACTATTAATTACAAATTACATTGAAGAAAAAAGAAACAATAATATAATTGAAGAAAATATGTTATATACTAATTATAATCTTGAAAATTATACAGGTGAAGATGTAGAAGATGAAAATACATATATTTCATCATATAATAGAGATGTTAAAGAAGCAAAAGAATATAAATATAATAAAATGCGATGTAATGAAAAATATTTTAGTTGTGAATTTAAAATGTTAGATTTATTAGGATATAATTCAGGTGTTTTATTTGGAGAACATATTAAATCAATTTGGAAAAATAATAAAGATACAAATAAATTAGAAGGTTATATAACATATATATTAAAATTAATTGAAACACTTGATTATTTCTCTAATTCACTTTCATCTAATATTAATTATACTAATATACTAACTAATAATATAACTCGTATTATGAGTTCTGATGATGATATTAAATCATACTTAGGAAATATACATTTAAGTTTAGGATTTAATAGTAATAATAAATATAATAATACAATTTTAGAAAAGTATTCGAGAATATTAATAACAATATGTTCTTTATTAATTACATTAAATAAAACAGAATATAGTCCAAATCATAATATTATAAATGATTGTAAGGAATATGAAGAAAAATTATTAAAACATCTTAATAAAATTATTAAAGACATTAAATCGAAAACAGATATATTACATACTAATAAAGATTATGAAATGTATTTTGTATTCTTATATTTACACGAAATAATTAATGTAAAACATTATTGTAGAGATGAAAAATATAATATTATTGCTAATAAAACTAATAAATATATAAAAATGTATGATTTATATCATCATAATAATATTTCTAAATTAACTAAAACAGAATTAAAAGATTATTTTTCTATAAATGATTTACAGAAAATATATATGAAGTTTATTAGTAAAGATTTATCTTTTAAGTGCGTTTAATATCCATATATTGATTTAACTCATCTATTGCTTTATTTCTTAAATATAACAACAATAACCATTAGAACAACAGCAATCCATATAATAGCACACGCTGTTGTTATATCATGAATATGAGGTTTAATATAATCAGGATTTTCTTGTCTTAGTTGTTTTATTCTATTCTTATAATCAATTGAACTTGATATTAACATTAATAATACAGTTATTAATAATAAACTTAATGCTATTTTATGATATAATTCACATGTATCTTGACAATGATTATACATACTAAATACACCAATTGTAGCACATAATATAATTAATACATTTCGTATCCATGCTGAATATAATTCTTCTATTGAAAATTGACGAAGGTCAATTCCAATATTTTTTGCTACTTCTTCCTTTTCTTCTTTATGCTGTTCTAATTCACTATTAGTTAAATGAGGCATTATATTAATATATAGAGATATTTATAATATATTATTTTATTGGAAAATAAAGTTTAATATAAATCATTTTCTAATATCCATTTTTTAGCAAAAAAAATAGGTTTATTTGTATAAATATCTGGTTCTAAATGTTCTTTTATATGAATTTTTCCATCAACAGATGTTAAAAGTGATACTGGAATATGTAATTGTATATTAGACAAAATATTAAAAGTATTATTTATAGATAATTTACCATAAGTATTATCACCAAATATTTTTATATATTTATTATTTCTATAAAATATACTGGCACAAATTTCTCCCGAAGATGCTGTTTTTTTTCCAATAATAATAGCAATTGGTATTTTTATATTTAATTTATTTCTTAACATTGAATTATATATAATAGTATTATTACTATAATTTATCCAATTTTTATCTGTTTTTTTAACTTTTTTATTTGAAAAAGAAAAAAGAGTATTATTATTTAATATACTTGATAAAGAAACAACAAAAGGTTGATACCATCCCCCTTTATGTTTTCTTAAATCAATTATTAAACCTTTCATATTTTGTTTATTCCAATTATTAATTGTATTATGTACCTCTGAAATTATTTTAATATAATGGGGACATTTATTGTATTTATCATTAAAATCTAAAAAATATTCGTAGAATATTATTCTTCCTATTTTTGTTTTATTATCATAATAAAATTTGGGTTTTTTTTTAGATGAAGTAGTTGTATTATTCAATAATTTCATTGATATACTTGAATGATTATGATATGATTTAACATATTTATTAATATCTTTCATAAATTCTTTTTTATTTTTATAATTTTTTTTTAATACTGGTTTTTTCCATTTATTTTTATAATATACTATTCCATTTTTATTAATAATATCTGTAATATTTTCTATAATATTTTTATATTTCTCCATCATTAATATAATATAAAGTTATTTTTATTTAATATTAATAAATGAAAATAGGTATTTGTGGTAAAATGTGTTCTGGTAAAAGTACATTTGCACGATTAATTAAAGAAAAAAATAATAAATATGTAATTGGTTCATTCGCAGGTAAAGTATATGAAATAGCATATGACTTATTTGACATGAAAGAAAAAGACAGACATTTATTACAAAATATAGGTGGTAAAATGAGAGAAATTAATCCAACTGTTTGGGCAGATTACATTGAGAAAAAATATAAAGATACAGAATTTGTTGTTATTGATGATGTACGATATAAGAATGAAGTTAAAATGCTTAAAAGAAATGGATATTATCTTATTAAATTAAATATTTCTAAGGAATTACAAAGAGAAAGACTTGTAGATTTATACAAAGACTCTTATACAAGTCATCTTGCTAATCTAAATCATTCATCCGAAACTGAATTTGATAAATTAGATAATAATTTATTTGATGTTATTATTGATATTGATAATAATAAAGAGATAAATTCTAATAATATAAATAATATTATTAAACAAATTATAAATTGAACTACCAAAGGTGCTTCACTAACCCCATCGTCCTTTTCAATTGTTATTTAAACATTTTGTTTTTAGTTTAAATAATTTTATGAAAATGCCGATTGAACTGCCAAAGGTGCTTCACTAACCCCATCGTCCTTTTCAATTGTTATTTAAACATTTTGTTTTAGTTTAAATAATTTTATGAAAATGCCGATTGAACTGCTCCATCGTCCTTTTCAATTGTCATTACTTTCTTTTCCTCTTCTGGTTGAGATGCTTTTTGTCTTTTAATCCAAGGGTCTTCATCATTAAGTGTCTTGAATTCATTTGTAACCTTATCAATCTCTTCTTGTGTTGTTGAATATCCACGACTACTATCAATAATTGTTCGCATTTCTTCAACTTGTTCTTTATCTTCTGGTTTATTAAGTTCAAACTCACTTTTTTCTGTTTTATTCTTTTTACGATTCTCTTCTCTTGCTTTTTTAATCTTTTCTTGTTTTTCTTGTTCATAAAATTCTTCTTTTTCATCAGCATTTTCATTGTATTTCTTCATAAGTTGATTGAGTTGATCTTCTTGATATTCTTGGTCTTGTACATCTTCTGCTGATGGATCCCATGGCAACCAATAACCAACTTGTCCTACAAATACATTAAAATTCTTATCTCTACGCTGTAAAATTTTAGCACGAATTTGTGCTTCTTTTAGAGTATCATATGTTCCACGAATTTTAACACCACGCATAGATGTTTGATAATCTACTTTTTGATTGTATTTTTCCTCTACCTCTTTTTCATGTGAAAACATCCAACTATTTACAATATCTTCAATATCATCTGCTTTTTTTACACTTTCAATTACATCTTGACGAACTCTTTCATGATTTTCATCTTCAAGTTTATCTCCTAATACATATTTAATAAATTCATGTGCTTTAAATACTTCTTTATTTTTAATTAGTTTTTCAGGTGAAATAAATGAAATACAACAATAGTTTTGTCCTGGAATTTTTGTATCTACTTCAAGATAGTCTTCATTTTCTTCTGGCGATGACATTATATATAGTTATATATGTGTTTTTTTTAAGTAGTTTATACGCCAAATGTAATAAACTAAAAATAATATATAGTAATAATATATATATGTCAAATTCAGATTCATTTGATACAGCAGAAGTTGTAAGAAGAGCACTAAAATATTTAATTATGGGTATTGTTGTTGCGATCGGTGGTTGTTATATTCCACAAGGTAAAAAATTAGATTTAACAGAAATTATTATGATTGGTATTACTGCATCAGCAACATTTGCTATATTAGATATGTATGTTCCAAGTGTTAGATTATAGATTTTGGAAAATCTACACAAAGTAGAGGTTCAAAGAACCTCCGATGGCAAAACTTTTAAGGAAATAGATTTTTCTAAAAAGTATAAAGACATTTTACATATTATATATGTAAAGTATTAACTAACTAAAAATGGAAGAAGTAAGATATGGTGTAATTGGAAATGTAGATAGTGGAAAATCTACTCTTATTGGTGTAATTACAAATAAAGAATTAGATGATGGAAGAGGTAAAGCTCGTTCTACAATTCTTCGTCATCCACATGAACAAGAAACAGGAAGAACATCAAGTATATCTCAAAACTTTATGAAAACAGGAAATAATAAATATCTAAATTTTATTGATTTAGCAGGACATGAAAAATATCTAAAAACAACAATTAAAGGATTAACAGGATATTATATTGATTATGGAATAATTGTAGTAGGTGCTAATATGGGAGTTTCACATATGACAAAAGAACATTTAGCAATTGCACTTGCAATTAAACTACCATTTATTATTGTAATTACTAAAATGGATTTAGCACCTAAAAATGTATATGATAAAACAGTAAAAGACCTTTTTAAAGCAATTAAAATGAGGTCTCCAATTAATATTAAACCACGATTTATGAATAATCGTAATAAAAATCTCCCTGTTGATTTTTCAACAACATATCCTATTTTTTGTGTATCAAATAAAGAAGGTAAAAATATTGATTGTTTAAGATATTGTCTTCAATCATATAAAACACGATTTAAAGTAAGTAAAAATGAAAGTATTTTTGGACTTAAAAACGATTGTTGTGAATTTTCAATTGATAAAAAATATAATGTTGTTGGTGTTGGAATTGTATTATCCGGAAAAGTCACTAATGGTAAATTATGTAAAAATGATAAAATGTATATTGGACCTTATAATGGAAAATGGCTTCAAATTTATATTAAATCATTTCATAATAATTTTAGAGAAGATATTGATTATTTAGAGGCAGGAGAAAGTGGATGTATTGCTGTTAAATTTATTCATGCAAAAAAAGATGAAATTAATAATTTTGATATTAAATGTGGTATGGTATTAACTCGTAATACAGATTTAACAAAAAAACATAGTCATAAATTTAAAGCAAAAGTTCTTGTTCTTAATAGTCATTGTACAACTATTAAAGAAAATTATCAACCACTTATTAATTGTAATCGTGTAGCACAATGTGCTCGTGTTTGTAATATTAATAAAGAATGTCTTCGTGGTGGAGATAAAGCAACAATTGAATTTAAATTTGTATATAAACCAGAATATATTAAGAAGAATGATTATTTTGTTTTTAGAGAAGGACGAACAAGAGGACTTGGATTAATCACAGATGTTGGCGATGAATAATTTTGATGAAAATCAATTATTAAATATCTCATTTTAAGCAAATGAGATGTTTATATTTTATAATATTTATATTTATTATATATAGTTATGAATAGTGAATTAAGTAATATACCGGTTGAATCGCCAGTTTATAATACATTACCAGAAAAACTAATACATAAAAAATTGTATTTAACAAATAACGGTGGTCTTACAAAAAACCCAAGTATTCTTGGTAAAAATTTAGAATTAAAAAGAAAAGAAATGGCTAAAAAATTTCATGATAAAAGAAAAGAAATATCTTCATCTGCAAAATCAAATATAATGAAATACATATATAGTTATATTACATTTGTAATATCTATTGGTGTTCTTATTGGATTATGGATTAAGAGCAATAAAGATATAGATAATTCACAATGTACTCCTGTTTGCTGGAATGATTCTTTAAAATCTATTTTAGAAAGTGGTATTGAAGGAGCAGAAGGTCTTTCATCAGCATTAAAAAAAACATATCAAATACAATCAAATTATAATTCAAGTAAAAACACATACATGGTAATTTTAGTATTATTTATTATTGGTAATTCTGCTCCATATTATTATTTTGAAAATTTAAAAAATAAAGATGCGTGGCCTTCACATGGTTTTGGTGGATTATTAAGAAAATTAATAGTTCATTGTATAGGTCTTTATTTCTTACTTACTATATTTAAATATATAGCATCAAGTACTAAAACATTAGGTTCTGATGAATTAGATGAAAAAGGATGTTCTTATATAGCATGTCCAGAAGAATTATTAGATAAAAATACAATGGATAATCCAATTTTAATTGTTTCAAATACTAATAAAGATAATATAAAAGAATTAATTGCTGAAAATAACATAAAAGATTTAAAAGCTAAATTAAAAGATGATTATACATATATAAATGATGGAAAGGCAACAACAACAACAAAAACAAATTCAACATTTTTATTCTTTATAATAGTTATTTTTACTATCATGTTTGCTCATTTTCTTACAATTAAAGGTTTTCCTATATATGGAGTAACATATTTCTATAATCCATTATCATGTGGTAGAATCTTTGAAATGATAGGTTATATATTTGGTAAGCCAACCTGGATGTTATGGTGGAATGATAATGTAAATAAAGCATTTGGTAATACTTACTATGGTTCAAAAAATGCCTTATATGATTGTTATAAAATGCGTAATATTCCTGTTTATGATTTAGGATTTGGCGAAGGAACTGCAAGTAGAATAATGTCTTTCATTCATCCTCTTAACTGGCTGAGAGCAATGTATATATATACATCAGCAACATTATTACTTAATCCAATAGCAATAGTAATATTATGTATTGTTGGATTTGTTAGTGCAACTCCTGCTGTATTTGTTAGTGGTTCAAATGCTATAAATGCTCTTGGAAAAAAGATTAATATGTTTATTTTAAAGAGATGGTTATTTTATTTTACACAAGGAAGATGTTATAAAGGTAATGTATTTTCTGGTGTTATAAGAAGATTATGTACTTTTGGTCTTGACCCATGGGTTGCTGATGCTCTATTTAATAATGAACATTTAGGACTAGCATGTGAAAATACAATGAATATATGGTGGACTAATTTATTCCTTAAACCAGATGACAAAAATTCAACACAAAAAGTTGGAGAACAAGTTGGAGAACAAGTTGGAGAACAAGTTGGAGAACAAGAACAAAAACAAGAACAAGTTAAAGAACAAGTTGGAGTACAAGGACAAGTTGGAGAAAAAAGTTGGATGAATAAAGTATCTAATACAGCAGATAAATATGGATTAAAACCAAAAAGAATGCGGTCAAGTTATTTTGGACAATTACTTCAATATACACTTATTTATTTTGTAGCAACAGGAATATATAATGGTTTTGGTGGATTTATAGGTAGTACTCCACTAAATTTAAAAATGATTGGTCTAAATATAGGTCTTATATGTGCGGTTATTATTATTTTAATATTTACAAATTTGATTGGTGAATTACCTGATATATCATATATTACTGAATCAGGTGATGGTTCAATTAATTTAAATGATACAAATAATGCATTTTCTAAAATGGAAGAAAAAGACCATTTCTCAAAATTATTATTTGATATTGGTAAAAAAAGATTTAGTGTATTCTATAAACCACTTATAACTAAATTTAAAACTAATAGTGACTATAAATCATTATTAGATAATGCTGGTATAACAGATGATAGTATAAAAGATGATACTCCCGATGACGATATATTAAAAAAAATGATAGAATTATATAAAAAAAGAGATGATGAAGAAATGAAGAAAGACCTTAATTTTTTAAAATTTATTAAAGAATTTACTGAATTAAAAATAGATACTTTATGTGATTTAACACAAGGAACTAAATTAGACCAATTAAGTAAATATATGACATATTCATCAGAAGATAAGAAAAAATTAGAAGAAACATTCAGACCTATACTTGATAATCCTGATAAAGTTTTTAATTTATATTCTTCATTAAGAGATTTATATGATTATGACCCATTAAAATTAGCAGGTAAAGATACTAGAAAAGAAGAATTAGAGAAATTAATTATGAAGAAAAGGGAATATAAAAAAATGCTTAAAAATATTAAAAATAAAGCAGCATATGAAGGACAAAAACAAATACTTCAACCAAAGTTTAATATTTTAAATAATAAAATTAAACAAAAAAAGGATGAAATATTTGAAAATACAGGTATTTATATTACACCAGAATATTTTGATATGCTTACAAAGATTGATTTAATCAATATGCCAGATATTGAACCATTTAAAACATTAAAAAAATTTAAAGAAGGAGAAACTGTTGTACTTAGTAATACAAATAATCCAGATATGACATTAGGAAAATTCAGACAAAATTTATATAATTTCTTAAAAGGTTATAAACTCGTAGTTGGTGGAGAACAATCTGGTGGTGATAAAACTCAAACAGGAGGAATGTATTTAGAAGACAAAGATATTAATGCCTTAATGTCAAAAAAATCTTCTATTAAAAAAGATGAATATAGCGGTCCTAGACCAACACAAGGAACATTCTTCGTTCATGCAGATTGTAATGACCCTAATACAGGATGTTGTATTGAAGATGCTACTATATTTGGTAAAATAATTAATGACCAATTTGATACATATAATGATGATGGAGAACCAGCAAAAAATAGAGGAAATTTATTTAAATCTTCTATTTGTAGTAAAGAACAATTAAGAAAAAATATAGATAATGGTGAGGAGGAGTGTTTAAAACATACATATTATAACAAAGATATTATGAGTAAGAAAATTATTTTTAAACCTGTTGATACTAATCCAACTAATCCAACTAATCCAACTAATCCAACTAATCCAACTAATAAACCCTCTAACTTAAAAAAAATGTATGATATATTAACTTGGAATTCAACATTTAAAGATACAGTTTTTAGTAAGCCAAAAATTCCACATAGTGTATGTACTAATTTACTTATTTCAAATATGTTAGTTAATTTAGATAATACATTACATCCAGCTGATAGTAAATTAGATAGTTTTAAAGGAGTAGAACAAGGTAAAGATATGTTTAAACATAATCTATTAGAACACCCACGGCGTAAATATTATCCACTTCCAGAATTAAATCCATTTGATGCAAGTGTTCAATTATTTGGACAAAAATGTAGTGATTGGACTCAATTTTTCACTGGTAGTTCTCAAAGTGAAGATAAAAGTATATTTATTACATCATCAGCAGAAGGAGGATTAATTACACTTAGAGATTCATATTTATATACATTATTATCAGATAAAGAAAATGATTCAACTGTTGAATCTTGTATGAAAATGTATTGTAATAAACCACGATGTTTTGAAGTAACAAAACAATGTAGTAAATATCCAACTGTATTTCCTGATAAAGTATTTGTAGATCATAAATATATGAAAAGCACATGTCCATGTTCTGAAATAGATGGATTAATGCCAATTCAATATAATAAAGATGATGAAGATGATCCAAAATACTGGGTAGTTCATACTTTTAATAAAAAACCTATTCAACAAATTAAATCAGATGGTCCAAAAAGAACAATGAGTGAAATAGAAGGAATGAGTGGGATTAATTATAAAAATTCTTTATTAGAAAATGCAATTGCTGCTACTGATGAAGCATTAAAACCAGAAAATGAATCAATAGATAAAGCAAAAGAGATTATCAAACAATTTAAAGAAGATATTGAGAAAGGTATTGCTAGATTAAATAAAAACCAAGGTATATTAAATAAAAATCCACCTGAAAGTAAAGATAATTTACAAGAAGAATTACTTAAAAAAAGAGATAAATTAATTCAAATAGAAAAAAATTTAGGTAGAATTGATTTAACAAGTAAAAATATAGAAGATACATATAAATCTTTATCATTTATAAAAGCAGAACTAAGAAATCTATTTAAAATAAATAAGCATGAAACATTATTATTTAATGGTATATCTAGTAATGAACTAGATAAATATGCAAAAAATTTTAATTTAACAAAGGGATTTGGTAATCAAATAGGAGGTGATCCACAAACATTAGGCGACTTATTTGGTAGATTAAATGATAGAATTAAACAAAAACAAAATACAGGATATACATATTTTACACCAATTGAATATTTAGATACTAAAAATGGTCGTAAAATAGAAATTGATGAAATTAAGATTGACCCAGTTCATTCAAAAATTAAAGTTGATGGTATAAGTGAAACAATAAATTTCACAGAAGATAAACTTCGTGAAGTTGTTGATGTATATATTAAAAATCTAAGAGAAAAAGAAGAATTGAAACAAAAAGCAACTATTGAAAATCAACTTAAACATAATATGTCTCACCATGATTATGAACAATATAAACGTTCTAATGGAACAACTCCAATAAATGACAAAGTATTTTCATCACAAGATAAAGTTGTTGGTACATATGAAACACATGATGATGCTATTAAAAAAATGACAGAATTAGGTAATATGGAACATAATAATCAAACAGGAGGAAGAAAAGGAAGTAGATATGATGCTTTTATTAAAGTTGGAGGTAAGCCAATTAAAGTTAAAGTTGGAAATAAAGAACAATATATAACAGAAACTGGTGAATTAATTAGTGTTAAAAAATACAAAGATGAGAATAATTATGTAGATTTATTAATGGTTAATAATAAACCAATGAAAATATTAGTAAAAGGATTGTATTATTATATAACAAAAGACCAAAAAATGATAAAATGTAATAAATAATTACAGAATAAAATTTAATAAATTAAAGCAAGTAAATTTAATCCAAATCTTTTACGATATAACATAGTTCGTAAATAAGGAATTCTATATATTTTACATACATTACAATCTTCCAATTCTCTTTCTTTATAATGACCGTTTCTCCAATATCTTTTTGTTTGATTTAATGAATAACTAAATAACATATACCAACTTGATTGTTTGGTAGAGAAAGTTTTATTTATTATTTGAGGATTTAAATTAGGTGTTTTTACTTGTAATACATATGAAATATCTCTTAAATATTCATTTAATGTATAATTCTCATACTCTTTATAATATTTTACATTATATATACAATTAATTCCAAAATTATTTTTTGCCATTATACCTATATATAATCTTTCTAATCTCATTTTATTAATTCTTTTTTCAACATATTTTATATTTATTATTTCATCTATATCACAGTATTTTATTATTTGAAATAATAAATCTTCATTTAATCTATTCATCCTATTATAATTATATACAACTATTTTATATAATTATTGTTTTCATAGAATGTTAAAGTATGATATTATAAAAATAACATAAAATTTGATTAATTTTATATCTTAAATATTATTCATATTATTATGTTAAAACAATTTTTAGAAGAAAATAGACAAAATGATAAAGAAACACATGAAACTTCTATAACACTTATTATATACAATTATTCAGTAGAAAATACTATAAATGATTTATATAAACAATTAGAAAATATTAAGAATGTTAAACATCCACAAACAAAGAAAAAACTAAATGACCGTATTTATAATTTTATTAAATATATTGAAGATAAAAAACAAGAACCTTCTGATAAATTAAATTCATTATATCTAATTAATGATAATATATCAGAACATATATTAACTAAAAAAGAAATATCAACATTAAAAGAATTCAATAAACAAAATTATTATATTATGTTTGATATAGAATTTCGTATTGATTTTTTAATTGATTTTTTCACTAATTTCAATTATTATAATTCGTTTGAATGTAATAAAAAAGAGGTTAAACACACTTTACTAACAAAAACAAAATCTAAAACAAATAAAATTAAATCTTGTTCCTCAGAAGATGATTTAATAACATTTATTAAAGAGAATTCTGATAATAATGATATTGTTATTCATGGAATTTCAACATTATTAAAAACACTAAAATATAAATCACCAGTATTTAATAAAAAACTATGTAATAATGATGTTATAACTGTAATTGAAGAACAAAAAATGAAAGAGAAACATATAGAATTAGAAGATGTATTTAAATATTTAGATGATGAAAGAAAATTACATCTATTAATTTATGGAAAAATTAAAAATGAGATTAAACAAGCAATAGAAGAATATAGAGTAAAAAAACTATATTGTCATTCTACTAGATTACATCTTGTTAAGAAACAACTTTCAGCAGAATATTATAATTTTCCTATTATTATTGTAGATAGATTAAAAGATGGAGATTGTAGCGATAGATTATTAAATGAATTTAAAGGTGTAATTGGAATTTCATATTATTAATGTTTATTTTGAAATTAGTATATTAATCTTAGTATATATTATATGAAAACCATAAGTTTTGTATATTATGGTATATATTCATTAATGCTACTTTTTGTAATTATTTATTTTATAATTGTTTTTAAAGATGAAGATTATAAATTAGGAGCATTTGATTATATTCATGCAAGATTAGATAATAAATGCCATGATATAAAAATAACAGATAAAGAAACTATAAATACTTTATATGATATTATGAGAAATTTTGATGAAGTTGCTAATAAAGAAAAACTTTCTTATATTGCTTGTGCTGGAACATTATTAGGTGCTATTAGACATGGGAAAATTATACCATGGGATGATGATTTAGATGTAATTGTAGATGTTAATGATATGGACCATCTTACTTCTGTTGTTTTTCCATTATTATATGAGAGAGGATTTTCAATTGAACGGGGTGTAATGACAAATAATTATAGATTATTGAAGTCAGGAACTAAATATCCATATATGGATGTATTCTTTTATAAAAAGCGTGGAAAGTATTATGTTCCCAAAAGTGATTATTATGGAATG
>MDTG01397896.1_pt1 | contig 21969 bp, 30 predicted proteins | sample 811421 | NCBI WGS metagenome assembly MDTG01 (sample SAMN05326645, study PRJNA326480) | marine metagenome | isolation source: seawater | place: Pacific Ocean: South East | collected 2011 | reverse complement strand
TGATGCTGATCCATGTCCTAAATTCCAAGTCACTGTATAATCTTGATGTGGTGTATACATTCTATTTCTATTAGTTAAGCCGCCACCCCAATCAGTTATATCATCTTCTCTATCATATAATTTTAAAAATGCTATAGCACTTTCTTGATTTGCTTTAGTTGTTACTGCACCGTATGTTGTTGGATCTTTGCCCATCCATGTAGCCACAACACCAGCAACTTGTGGAGATGCCATTGATGTACCATTTAGTTTATTGTAATAATATCCTGTTGATCCTAACTGTACTGCTGAACCTGTATTAATATATGAACTCATAATATAATTTCCAGGAGCCCATATTGTTAAAGGTTCTCCATAATTTGAATAACTTGACTTTGCTTTATTAGAAGCATGAGCCATTACTGATATATCATGTCTTGTTGATGTTCCTTCTTGTATCCAAGCATTAGATGGTGACTGTCCTCTGTTAGTTGCTTGATAGTAACAAACTTTTCCTACTGAACCTGCTATATCATTTCTTGGAGATGTGTCTGGATCATATGTTGATGTATCGTTAGATGCATATATTTTTTCATTTGTTCCGTAGTTCATAGCATTGGTTGAATCAAAATAATACCAATAGCCATTGTCCCAACCAGATTCACTTGTATCATAAATTCTTTTATTGTCATTACCGGCAGAAGTTACAACAACTATTCCTGCGTTAACCATGTTCCTAATTATTGTATCGTATGTTGATGACCTACTCATGTGATATGTTTTAGCAGAAGCGTCCCATGAACCAGGAGATACAAAATAACTTGGATGGTTTGGTGGATAGTAAGTTGTAGTACCCCAACTCATGTTTACTACTGTTGGTCTGTCAGATGATTTTGCATTATGCCAAGTTGTGATATATCCCATTTGTGATGCATTGTATCCATGCGTGTATCCATCTAGGTTTGTAGTAAATGAATATATTTGAGCATCACCGGCCCAGCCACAAGTTCTTCCTGCCATAATTCCCATAACATGAGTTCCGTGTCCTGATGGATCAGTATAGAAACTTCCACCTTGTGAACCTCCCCAATTGATTTGATTTATTCTTGTTGTTGAGTTTGATGTATCATTAAACTCTGGATGTCCTACAACAATACCAGTATCCATTGCTACGCAATCAACACCATCACCTAAATTGTTATATGTGTAATTGTTAGCATAAGTTGTTGAGCTTTGTGTTCCTGCCGCTAATCCCCAATTGTGATGAGATATATCTACTGATGATGTTGTGTTTGGATTTAATGATCTAGTGCCGTCTGTTATTAACTTTAATTCTAATCTATCTGATTGAGCACCAGCAACCTTATCACTTGTTAGTATCTGTAAAAATTCTTCTTCTGTGTCAACATCAACTTCAATTACTTCTGGTGTGTTGTCTGTGGTTACTGTTAAAGGACGTGATACATCTCCTGAACCATCTGTTTTTAGTTCATTTACATAGTCTTGTTTTGATGTTTTATCCAGATCAACGGCTACTGTTACTTTCATAACAGTATTTATTATGTGGTACTATTTGTCTTTGACTTGAATGACTGTTTCAGATAAGCTAGGATATCTTTGCAAAGCTGTTTCTAAACTGGCTCTAGTCCAGCCTGAACTTCCTTTTTCAACACCTATGTCTACTTGGTTGTTTCTTATTTCACCTACATGAGATATAGTTGCTCTTAATCCAATACAATTAACCAAGGATCCGTATATAGATGGACTTACCTTTAAAGGTTTCATTTCTGAATTAAGTACAGATATTTCAAACATATGATCATTCATAGCTTATTATAACAATTTTAGAGATGGTTGTCAAACCAAAAAAAAACGCCCAACAATTTAATGCTGGGCGTTTTAGTTTATTTTATAGTAATTTAACTATGGTATTACGCTTGATCGAATTCTGTTTCGATTGTTAATGCCGCACCAGTTACGCCTAGAGCGTTTGATGAATCTGCGTTAACTACGCCTGTACCTTGTAGTGCAAAAAATACTGCATCTGATGTACCTGATGTGAACACACCACCTGTTTGGTCTGATCTCATACCTGCAATTGTGAATGCATCGTTAGTTACACCTGAGTATGTACCACCTGTAGCTAAAGCTAAAGCCATAGTGTCTAACTCTGCTTGAGTGATATTTGTTTTTGCAATTTTAACAATAACTGTTCTTGGGCCTAAGCCGTTACCAATTTTGTTAGTACCTGTTAAATTATCTGGACCGAATACTGCCATGATAAACTCCTTTTAACAAATGTGACTATAAGTCACGGTTAATAATTTAAATTCTTTGCGACCCGTCACTGCGACTAAGATCTGCTCTGAATGTAATATTATTTATACCTTTAAAGAAAGATTAACTGAATATATAAAGGTTTTTAAAGGTTTTTACCTAAAGCCAGTGAATGTTCCGTCTTTATTAATAGTTAGTGTTTGTTTTCTATTAGACTTATCATCTACATAACTAACATGAACCCAACCGGAATTTGGGTCTACTCCATTGTAAAACTCCAATATACATTGATCAAAGCCAACGTTATCTTCAACCCATTCAGCAATTACTTTATTACTTACACCAGGTATTTCAATATCAGCCGCTTGTCCTTTTATATGTTGTGATTTACTACTTGACCCAATAGCTTTATTAAGTTTAGGAGATCTAAATCCTGAATTTATAATAACAGGTAATCCAAAATGATCTCTAATTGGTTGTAAAACTTTTTCACAAAGTACTTGTAAGTTTGCAATTATGCTAGGGTCTTTTGGTTTGTTATCTATCTTTTTACGAAGTGCTGTTTGTGACTTTATTAATTCTGATAAGCTAAAATTTTCAGATAGTTTCATTACTGTACTCCTGGATTAGATTGTACCATTTCTTCATAAGTTTTATAGTTGGTTACTTTATCATTCTTAGCTGGATATAATATTGTACAACCATTTTCACCATCTTCACTTACTTCAATAATTGTACTTCTACCAGTGTACCTTTGTTGGATTATTGAGTTTAATTCATCTGCCATCATCTCACAACTCTTATAATCAAGTTTTAATGTTGAGTCAGCATATAAATTTTCTAACCATCTTTTAAATTGTATAAATTCAATATCTCTATCATCATGAAATACTTCAATGTATACTTTAAAATGAAATATATGTCTATGCACATATCCTAAAAAACTTACATCGTATTCATCTTTTGTAGCTAATTTAGGATCATCAAGTGCCGCTGGGTATTTGTGAAGTCCTTCTTTTCGAAATGTTACCCATATATATTTTTTCATTTGTACCCCTATATAAAATTATTATTGTTGAATCTTTCAAACTGATCAATTGTTACTTTTTCTAATTCTGCTTCATCAATACATTTGATTGTTGTTTCTGTTCTACCTGGATACATTACTGTTAAGTCATGTTCAATAACTTCACTCATTGCATCTTTCCACATATTACAAGCATTAAAAGATAAAAAGCTATTTTGATTAACTGTCATTGATTCCACTGAACCTTGCATTACTATTACTAATAAGAACCATTTCATTCTTCAATTACCTCATCTGTTTGGTATGATGACCATTCCGTTTTTGTTATAGGATCCATTAACTTGGATAAAGGATTACACCATACTCCTGTGTTAGTTTTATTAAATCCTACGTCATCAACTTTAATAGTCATAGTGTTTTTATATTTTTCAGCATACGCAATTGGTAAGCTGTACATGATATGAAAATACTCACTGTCAATAAACATATCAATTGTTGTCAGATCAAATGTTTTGCTGATGTCTAAAGTCACTTGAAACTGATTATCTAATAAATGTGTAATGATATCTCTTAATTTTGCTGTTCTATTATCATTCCATTCAACATTTTTGAAACTCATATTTGCACCAAGATAGATGTGTCTGCAATGATGATCAGTTGCTTTCTTAACAATCTTTCTTGGATTCTTAAATCCTACTACAAATAAAGTTTTACGACCATAAAAAGGAGTCTTTTCAACTTCATTGCCTACAAAGTAGTCTACATCTATTGTTGGTTTGTTTCTATATATTCTTTTCATTTATACTTCTCTTCATATAACTTTACATGATCTTGTGGCAATTGCCAACCTTTTTTTGATAGATAATAGTTGTGAAACTTTCTAAAAGAATTCTCAATCAACTTATTATATCCTTCTGACTCATCAGCATCCCATGGCGAACCCATTGCTAATGTAAATTTCATTTTATCATTGTTGTTTCTCATGCCATGTGGCCAACTACCACTCATCATAAAAGGTCTTTCTTTAGTGTTTGCTGGTTGAACTTCTCCGCCTGCTGTAGTTTCAGTAATATAATATAAACTATCAACATCACCTTCTAGTACTAGTCTCCATTTGTGTTGTAGTGTTTCATCAAACTTTTCAGGACTACAATCAATATGAGGTGGATTTTCTTCGCCTGCTCTAGTACAGATAATCATTATTCTACCTAAAGGCTTTGCCCAACCTTGTACATGATTTTTAATATACTCAACTACTTCTGGAACTTCTTTACTTTGTTCTGTCCAATTATAATCTATGTTGTCATTGTAATTGTTTGCGTCATTTCCACCAGTTATATAAATTGGAATGTGTTTACAGTTTCTATATTCATCATCAATAGCAGAATTTTCTGCTTCATATAGTTTAATTAATCTATCATATAAACCTGCTTGTGGACTAAAAGGTGGTAAGTCCAAAGGCAAGAAAGCTAAATCTTTCTTTACTGCTTCTAAGTTTATATCATTCATTTATATTCTATTCCTTTTAATTAGTGCCACAGAGTAGATTGTGATCCAACTTCTAGTTGCAAACTACTCCGTGACTTCATCTTGTGTTTGAATTTTGAGGGACAAGCCAACTATACAAGGCTAAATTCAATCAGCATGATGAATTCCTTATGAGCTAGTTCTCGCTGGCAAAATATAATCATATTGACCAATACCAGAGTCAATAGTTATTTTCATTGCACCTTGCTCACTAAAACTTATACTTGCTTGTGATGTATCGCTTAATTTTAAAATACTCAATGTCTGTGCTAATGGCCAAGCCCAACCTTTAGTTAGTTTAGTTGGCACGTTAGCTGAAATTGGTATTTCAACTCTATCAGAAGATCCATCTCCAATGTAAAACTTTAATGTATCACCATCTGTTTTTGCAACAAAGGTTGGTTCAAACCCACTCATTACTCCAGCAAAGTAATTTAAGTCTTTTAAATTTTGCTGTGTAGGTTGTATTGTAAGATCCCAATTAACACCTTTGAATTTTACAGTTTTAAGTTTCTCTTCAATTAGTTGAGATATCATAAATCTATAACTTGCATTGTAGCCTTTGGTTGATACAAATTCTAATTCTTCTGCAACTTCTTCGTTGTTTCTTTTTTTCTTTATTACTTTAATTGATGACTGTTTATCTGTGTATCCATCAAAGTTTAGATAGCCACTTAATACACCTAACTTGCCTAAACCTATCACGCCTGACAATTCTGTAACTGGATTATGTAACTTACCTTGTAGTACAACAGATCTATCATCATCCATTGCTTCTATATTTGTTTGTGATCCATCATTACCATCTATCTTAACAGACTGAATGAATCCCAATGAGTGAGTATGCTTCACTATGTCTAAGAGTATATCCCTCATATATTTTCTCCTTTTGTTTTATTCATATTCTTATTATAAAGAAAATTAGTCAATTTGTCAAACAATTTTTTTCCATTAATTAACAGCAAATAAGGAATCAAACACATTTGAATTTTGAGTTTCTTCCTGTAGTTTCCAACCCAACACACCAATTAAGTTTTTGATCTTTTGATCAATAATAGTGCTTTCCATTTCTTTATGATCAAATGGAAGTTCTTTAAACCAATCAGGTAAGTTCAATTCGTCTATTGGATAAGCAATACTGGTATATCCCATTGGATTAGATCTTAGTTTACACACAATAACTTTCTGTCCATCCATAATTGGCAAACTATAATTGTCTCTATATGCTACTCTTAATGCATTCCAATTCATACTTGCTCTCACGTGTCCAGGCATTATTGGTTTTTTAATTTCTATGTCTTGCCCAACATTAGACATCTGTTGGGTTTTCCTATTGTAAGTATTAACCATTTCTTTATATTTGGTTAAGTTGTTAACTCTTTTAGGAGTACCTTTTTTCCAACCCGGCATTGAAGAAAACTCTTCTTTAAATTCATTTATAGTTTCATAACATTTTTCTTTGGGTGTTCCAAGCAACACCAATGTTAATAACTTTTCTAAAAATCTTTGTACAAACTCTGGAGTATCTGATCTTTTTAGATCAACTCCCATTGCTTTAATTTTACCAGGCTTACCTTCTACATCTTGTCTGTTACCTTCCAAGTCATATATCAATGCCGCATATCTTTTCTTTGTAATAAACAAACCACTTGATGCAATAATTTCTCTACCCGACTTAATTATTTCTCCTTGCTCTTTTGTTACTCCAAATGCTTTTGTCATAAAAGAAGGAAAACTTGAATTAACTTCATCAGCAATTTTATCGTATAATTCAATTACACTTTCTTTACTCCATGGTATTAGTTTTTCTTTTACTTCTTTTTCTACTAAAGGAAATGCAGAAAAGTAAACTGAATCAGTGTCACCATATATAATAGCCTTTCCAGTATGATCATACTCACCTGCAATAATTTCATTTGTTTGACAACTCATGTGTTTTACAATAGTTCTACCACTTAATGTTACACTTTGACCAATCCTAATATCAAAAAATCTACAACCTGGATTTAAAATAGCACCATACAGACTATTCAAGTTAATCTTTTTAACAAGTTGTCTTTTATCCCAAAATGCTTTTTGTTTGTTATTTCCATCAGCAATTGCTTGATGCATACTTCTTTGCATTACTTTTCTTTCAGCATACCATCTTTCTAATAGTCCTGGAATAATACCTTTAACATCAGATCTAAACAAAGTTCCATTTGAACTTAAACTCCAATCTTTTCCTGTTTCATATATTACTTTGTGCCATTCAGCACCACTCATTGATTCAGTTGTGCCATCTTCAAAATCACAAACTATCTCAGTTGCCACGTCTTTATCCATTACAGCTTGATATTCTAATGTGCCAAACAATCCTTCCCAAGCATCTGCGGCCGACTTCTTTTCTTTATTAATTTTATTATCTACATATTTTTTAGTTTGATCTGATCTTAGTTGTCCTAAAATAGTTTCCGGACCCATGTTTAAACTTCTAATCACACTAGGATACAGAGAGTTGATATCAAAACTACCAACCCAATTGTGCAAACCTTTCTTAGGATAAGCCACATAGGCTCCTACAGCAGGTGTATTTTCTCCATTACCATTTCCATTAGTTCTTTTTCTATCTGGAATTATCATACCACGCCTGTGCGATTCATTAATAATTGCTTGTTCAGTAACTGCAACTGCACCCATTGTTGTGGGTAACAACACAGTATTGGCGTGTGCTAATTCATTAGCAAGATCAATAAACTTTAACTTTTCATCTAACTTGGCTAATATCTCAACGTCTTGTCTGTTGTACGCAATAAACTTTTCAAAGTCTGAATTATATAATTGATCAAGTGTTCCTTCATATGGTATTTTCTTTTCACCTACTTCATGTTCGCCTATAGCATCAAGTCTGTAACTATGCATCTCATGGTATGTGTATTTTCTGTATAACTCTAAATAATCTAAATGCACTCTTCCAATTAAATCATATGTCTCTTGTTCATTGCCAAACTTTGTATATTTTCTTTTTCTTGGAAACTTATCCCATAGACAGTATCTTGATAAATCATTTCTACTTAATACTTGAGTTGTTCTATTAACAACATAAGGAATATCAAAACCTTCACTGTTCCATCCACTTAATATATCTGCATCTTCTATAAACTTAAGAAACAAATCAAGTAGCTCTTTTTCATTTTTACATACAATAGTATTGTCAAATTTACTTGCTATATTTTCTGCTTCAGTTTGATCTAAACCTTTTGGCTTTAAACATAAAGTAATTAATCTACGTTCTTCTGGTAACCAATTTAGATATAATGTTATTGATGTTATAGCACTAAAAGGATCATGTGGTGGAGCAAATCCTTGATCCTTATCAAAATCAACCTCAATATCAAAAAAGCATATATGTGGTTCTGGTGATTCCATTCCAAGATAGTTTTCTTCTAAACATCTAAAGATTGGGTTTATATCACTTTCATACAGTCTTTGATGACTGTATATTTTCTTTTCCTTATCAAACTCTTTTATACTCTTTGTACCAAATCTTGACAATGGAGTATTGTAAATACTTTTATGTTTTCCATTAGGGTCTGGATAATAAAAAACATATTTTGTACTGTAAGTCTTATAGAATCGTTTGCCGTTGATTCTTTCAACAACATTAATTCTATCCTTTTCTCTTTCTAGAAAGGCGTCAATGTAGCTCATTAATATACTTTACCGAATTTAGTCTGTTTCCATTTCTCATATGGAATATCCTCTTGTTTTAGATATCCACCTGGGATTTCTCCTAAAGCCCATAACATTACATTAGCACAAATTCCTGACGCTGTCGACAACTGAATTGCACTCATGCCATTATTTCCATATATTTTTTTGTGGTAAGTTTTTTCTAACATTCTACCTTTTATTTTTCCTATGACTGATACTACCATAACAATTACATCTTGTGTAGTGTAAGGAAGTTCCTGATCAAATAATTCAACAAATTTTTCTTTATTGTTTTTTAAGTTTAAGTCTTCTAACAAAAATTGCATCTTATCACAGTGTCCTGGATATCTAATTGTTTTATAACTTAATGATCTAATTTTTCCTTCAAACGTTCTACACATTGAAGAAGCACCGCCTGATGTATTAAATGCTTCATATCTATCTCCATCTACATAAACAGTTTCTTTACCATCTAATGGTTGTGCTTTAGTGTGTTCATAATTAGAAAGTATATCACAAGGATTTACATATTCATTTAACACACCAACTGTTGACCATGTTAAGTAATATCCCATTTCATTTATTGGATACTTTGGTAAAGCACCTACTCTCATTTTAACTTTGTCTACTGAATCAAACTGCTTGATTAAGTCAGTAGCAATAATATTAACAGCACCCGGAGCCAATCCGCATTGTGTCATCATAGTTTGTTTGTTATCTAGTTTACTGATAAACTCTGCTGTATCTGTATCTTCTGTTGGATCAAAATATGCAATATTTAAATCACTACAAACTTTGGCTATTGTTTTGTTTACGTTATATGGACCACAACTGACAATGGCATCTTTGTCTTGTGCAAATCTATTAACCTGAGTTTCATCAGTTGCATCAACTTGAACTGTGTCTACCCCACTGTAAGTATCAGCTACTACAACTTTAAATTGTTCAGATCTTAATAAACTAGCAACTGACTTACCAATCTTACCATTACCTATTACTCCAATTGATTTCATAAAAGTTCCTATCTGATCCTATAAGCTTCACACAATCTTTTTGGAGCCATGCCGTCTATCATTGTAATTTGATCCGATGTGAACGATAATTCGCTACCATCAATTGTGCTTGTACCTACAAGGTCGTTATTATTAATTTTAACTACATTGTATATATCTTCTTTCTCAAATGTACTTGACCCAAAATCTTTTACTTGGTGTACAACTACTACTTCAGAGTCTATATCAATTAAGTTCCTTTTTCTTAGTTTTTGGAATGTTTTACTATCCATGTGCTTTTATCTCCTTTATTGTTACTACTTTGGTTATGTGGTTTATATATTCATCCGAAGATAATTTTAACATCATTAGTTGCTCATCTCCAGCTACGTAAATCCTAGGCCAAGACCATCCCATTCTATTTTCGTAAATGTTCTGTCCTAGAAAATTTTGTTTATCACTTGCTACTAAATTTCGTAACATAGATAAAATATTGCTTCTTGCTTCACCTTTGTCAATTAATCCGTAGTCAGCTTTGTATCTATATTTTTTATAGTACAATGTATTCTTAACTTCTAAACCTGGTTTGTCTAAAACAGATTTATGATAATCATTTATTGGTCCTTGTATTACATCAATCTTTCTATTATCAACTGTATCAATAAAATGTTGTAACTGTTTTTCATTATGCAAGTAAATCATTACTCTGCTTGATGTTGGTGCTTTAACTTTGCCATCACTTTTATTACTGAATATATCCCAGAGCTCTGATAGTTCTTCTACTGATAGACTATCCTTTATCTTGACTCTGTAGTACAAGCCAGTATAATAAGTTTTAAAAGATGGTTCAAATCTTAGGTTCATAGTTAATGATCAGTTCGTTTTTATTTTTATCTACATCAACTGTCGCTGTTCCTCCATTTACTAATTTACCAAATAGTATTTCTTTAGATAAAGGTTTTTTGATATTTGTATCAAAAACTCTTTGCATAGGTCTAGCACCCATGCTAGGATCATATCCTTTATCCAATACCCAAGTTTTAGCATCTGGAGTAAGTTTGACTGTAACTTTTTTGTCCTTTAATAATTTATTTGTTTCTTTAATATTTTTGTCTACGATTCTCATTACGTTTTTCTTATCAAGTTTAACAAACTTGACAGTAGCATCTAATCTATTTCTAAACTCTGGAGTAAAGAATCCTTTAATATAATCATCTTCTTCTCCTTGTCTATCAACTTTACTAAAACCTAAAGGCGACTTTTCAGTTTCTGAAGCACCTAAGTTAGAAGTCATAACAAGAATTACTTTACTAAAATTAATTGTTTTACCTGTTGAACTACTTAATCTACCATCATCCATAACTTGTAATAATATTTGTAATACTTCAGGAGCCGCTTTTTCAACTTCATCTAAAAGTAATACACAGTTTGGATTAGTTTCAACATCATTAATAAGTTGACCTGAACCTGCTGAACCTTCAGCATAACCAACATAACCTGGAGGCGAACCTATTAATTTAGATACTGAATGTTTTTCTTGATATTCTGACATATCATATTTTAATAATTTAATATTTAGATTTTCTGCAAGTTGTCTACAAGTTTCTGTTTTACCAACACCTGTTGGACCAACAAATAGAAAACTACCTATAGGTTTATTAAGAGGTCTTAATCCTGCTTTAGCTATTAAAATACTATCAACAAGTTTATTGATAGCAGTATCTTGACCAAACACTTTCTTTTTAACATTACCTTCTAAACTTGCATAAGCATCACTGTTTGTAACATTAATCATATCAATTGGTATTCTACTCATTCTACTCACAACGTCCATTGCTGTTGCAAGATTAACTGTTGGTTCTTCTTTTAATTTTGTTCTTACAGCAGATGCATCCATTACATCAATTGCTTTGTCTGGAAAATGTTTACCATGTATATGTTTTTCACACATATCAACAATGTTATCTAACACGTGAGGCTCATACTTAACTTCATGAAACTTTTCATACACTGGTGATAAACCTTTAAGTATTTTTTTTGTATCTTCAACATTAGGTGGATTAAGATCAAATCTTTGAAATCTTCTTAACAATGCTCTATCTTTTTCAATGTTCTCTCTGTATTCCTCAGGAGTAGTTGCACCTATACAAAGTAACTTACCTCTTGCTAGTAAAGGTTTTAATAAGTTTGCCATGTCCATATTTGAACTACCGGCTGTGCCTGCTCCAGTAATCATATGTATTTCATCAATAAACAATACAATATCATCTTTTTGAGCAAGTGTATCTAAAACTAGTTTGGCTCTTTCTTCAAAGTCACCTCTAAATTTAGTTCCTGCAACCATGGCTCCTAAGTCTAAACTGTAAACAGTTTTGTTTAATAAAGGTTTAGGAACATCATTCTTAATAATTTTTTTAGCAAGTCCTTCAGCTATTGCAGTTTTACCAACTCCTGGCTCACCTAATATAATTACATTGTTCTTTTTTCTTCTAGCTAGAACGTGTGCTATATCATCTATTTCTTCATCTCTTCCAATGATATCATCTATCTCACCTTGTTTAGCTACATCATTTAAATTTTTACAAAAGGATTCAAATTTATGTCCGCCGTCTTGTGAATTAGGATCAATGCCCATTGCGGCGTTAACTTCTTTTTGATATTTTTCAATTGCATCTTTAGTTAAGAACTGTACAAGGTTAGCTCTTGTTAGTCCATGCTTTTGCATATAATAACAAGCATGACTTTCTTTCTCACTTAAAATACTAACTAGTATATCTCTTGGTAATAAAGTTTTTCTTCCACTAAAGATTACCTGTGTGACAGCTCTGTTGAATACTCTTTCAAGTGCCTGTGTCTTTCTTGGCTGTGTATTATTTCTGACTAGGTCAAGCATCTTTGTATCAATATGTTCAACAATGTCTATTATTAATTTACTATTGTCAACATTAAGTGATTCAATAATTTTTTGTATTGGATCTTCTTGCAGAATGCTTAACAAAAGGTGTTCAAGTGTTACATACTCGTGATCACGTTCTTGAGCAAATTCCATTGCTCTATCAATTATCATTTCAATTCTATCTGCCATTATCTTCTTTCTTAATAAATCTATCTATTAATAGTCCATCTAAATGATCCGCTTCATGTTGCCATACTCTTGCACTAACATCATCATCTGTCATTGAAACATCTTTCCATTGTGGATTTTTAAAATTCATTGTTACCTTTTTTGGTCTTTCTACATCAACATTGATCCCTGGAAGGCTTAAACAACCTTCTACAATTGTAGTTTGATCGTCTGTACTTTTTTCAGTAAACTCAGGATTAATAACTAGTTGCATTATATTTTCATTACCATATATAAAAAATCTTTTATTAATACCAACCTGCGGAGCCGCAAGTCCGATACCTTTGTATTCTAACATAATTTGATGCATATTACGAGCATAATCTTTAATTAATTCTAATTCATTTTCCAATACAGGATCGCAAACTTTTCTTAATATAGGATCTGTGCTTTCTAACATCTTTAACTTATTCATTATTGTATTCCTTGATAAACTTTTTTATATTAGTATTTACAGTCGATGGGGTGTATGGTTTTAAATGTACATAAAGATCTCCGTAGTTGCCATCTGGCTGTGGCATTCCACGCCCTTTAAACCTTACAATTTGTGTTGGTTGTGATAAAGGTTGTAATGTAGTTTTTATTTGATTTTTACTAATATGTGGTAGTGTTATAGTTGTACCACATATAATATCAAAAATGTTTATTTTATGATCAGAATGCAAGTCAAAGTCTTCTCTTCTGTAAACATCATGCGTATCAATTTTAACGTGTACCATTAAGTTTCCTGGAGGAAGATTAGTTTGTGCATTGTCACCTAATCCTTTAAATCTAATAACTGTGTTGTTATTTGCATCAACCGGTATAGTAACATTAACTGATTTAGTAGAACCATTAGGTAATTGTACATTTAAAGTCTTTTGGGTTTGAAAATATATGTCTTCTAGTGTACAACGTATTCCAATCTTAATATCCTTATTTCTCATTGGGGACCTATGAAAAGCTCTGCTTGGTCCAGAATGAAAAAACTCTTTTATTATATCATCAAAATTACCTTGGGTAAAACTAAATCCACCTTGATTCATAGCAGTATCAAATCCACCTAAGTCATAACGTTCTTTTTTCTGTGGATCTTTTAAAATATCATATGCTTCATTAATTTCTTTAAACTTGGTATCATCACCATTGTTTACATCTGGATGATATTTTTTAGCTAATTTTTTGTAAGATTTTTTGATTTCATCTGGTGAAGAGTTTTTGTTTACTCCAAGGATGTCGTAAGGATCGTTCATTAATATAATATAACATTGATTTACAAAATGTCAAGTGGAATACTACTATTTTGTTGGATTTTCAGTAGTTGATTTTTCTTCGTAGTCTTCGTAATACTTTTTATATTCTTCCAACAACTTGTTTGTCTCTTGTAGCTTTGCTCTAATTTGGGCAAAGTTTTTGGATAATAATTCAAAGTCTTTATCAGTTAATCCAAATAGTACTGGATCAATTCCTTGTTCTTCTAATTTTGCAAACACTTCATCAGCATTTTCACTGTTAATGATTATCCATCTAATTTCTTCTATTTGTAATGGAGTAGGCATTGGATGATTAAGATCCTGTCTTGGCTCTTCTAAAGAGAATATCTTTAGTTTTCTTTCTCCAACTGCACAACCAGTTAGTAAACAAATTAATAAAACTAGGATTGCACCTTTTACAAATGCTATCCAAGATACAGTATACCAACTGACGTTTAATTTTTTCTTCCACCAGTCTATTTGTCCATTATGCCATTTAATAAATTTATTCATATGGTACATATGAAGGGTTAGCTAGTGCCGGACATTCTGGATTAATTTCCGACTTCTTAGTTGCCTTCAACTCCTGTTCTGTGTGTTCTGCCCCTGACGCCAATTCAATACATCTAGCGGCGTTATCGGCTCCTTTGTTTATTATTCTTTCTAATACTTTTGGTTTTTCAACACCAATATTGCCAATATCTCTTTTTCCTTTGTTAAATCTTTTGTCAAGATCTTCCATATCTTTTTTAAGTATATTAACTAATTTGTTTAGCTGTTTGTTTGATTCTAATATATCTTCAAAGTCTTCTTTTTGCTTTTGTAATAATTGTTGTTGTTTTTCAATTGACTGTTCTAGTTGTATTTGATTTGCTTTTAATACAGCATTGTCAGAACGTAATTTAAAAACATAGACTCCTGCTCCGGCTATACCGGCAATCATTAGCAAAGTGATTATCATTCTTAACTGTCCAAATATCATTGTTTATGAATCCTTTTCGCGTTTTTTAATAATTCAAAATATTCTGTGATGTTATGATCTCTTACACCATCACCTATTCTAGAAAATTGTCCTCTAACCCAATTTTTAAAAAGTGTTGTCCAACCTACTCTACCAGTTCTTAAAGTACCTTTTGTATCTATATAACACATTTTACCAACGTGCTTGTATCCCATAATTGCTAAAGGAACTTTAGTAACAAGATCATTATTATTTCTTACTCTGAAAACTGGAGTCTTAAAACCAAAAGCAAATTTATATCCTCCTGGTCTTGGTGCACCATATGTATAACAAGCTGTTACATGATAATCTTCTTCAAGTCTTTGTGTACAGATTGTTGCGGCGGCGCCACCTAACGAATGTCCTGTTATATAAATTTTCATCCATCTACCATTAGTAAGTGTTTTTACTTTTTCTTTTAGCTTTGGCCAAACTTTATCAACATATCCTTTGAAACCTCTATGTACCTTACCAAAGTTTCCAAGTTGTTTTCTAAATTTTAAATCTGCTGTAATGTCTTTCCACTCTTTAGGTTCAGTACCTCTCCAACTAATAATTAATTCTTTTGCATTCCAGACCAAATAAACTTGAGCATTCTCAATTGATATTAATTCATACTGATGATCTGGCATATCTAAAGCTCTAATATGATGTTGAAATACTTTTTGTCCTCTGTAACTTGCAGAACTAATACCTGCTAATCTAGTACAAAGTTCTAGATTAAATTTACTATAATCAGTTTCTATTACTTTTTTTGGTTCTCTTCGTTTACCTTGTGTCTTAACAGCTATCTTTGACATAGGATTATTTCTTTAGTTTTTTTAATTCTTTTTCAATGTTATCTAGTCTTTTTCTTAACATAGGAAATTTTGACATTTGTTTTTCTTCTTCAGTTAAGATTTTTACATTGTATCTTTCGGCGGCCCAGTTGTACCATCCATCTACTTTGTTGTAGAACCAAGTACCCATTTTTGTTTTTTTAAACCAAGTTGCAGTTGCGTTACCAATAATGCTACCACAAATAGCTTTTACAAGAAAGAACCACATACTATCTTAGAGCTTTATATAGTTTATAAACACCCCATGCAAGACCACCATATGCTAAAAGTTTAGCAATTGGTCCAAACACTATTATTAATAAACAGAATAAAACTATTCCTATTCCCTCTAATGATTCAAATTTTCTAATTTTATCTAACATTTTATAGAGCCTCCATTGGTACTTCTACTGTACCATTTTTATGAAAATTAAATTCCCATGTTTTAATATCAACTAGTTGTTTCATATCTTTTAATATATCTAAAACTGTTTGCATTGTGTTGTCGTCTTTATTAAGTTCTACAAATACTAGATAGTGTCCATCATCATCTGGTGCTGGTGAAACTTCTGTATCGATTATTTTATGAGAGCCTCTTTCAATAAATGTAGCTAGGTCCATTGCTGGCTCGTCATCTTTTACATAAAAAGCAACAACTAATACTTCTTTATCGCTACCACTTTTTGCTTCAAACTCATCAATTGAAACTTTAGGAGAAACTAGGTTTTCTAAATCTCCTACTCTAAGACCTTCTTCGATCTTATGCTTCTTGGCTGTTACCAGATTGTCTAGTCTCATCGTCTAATCCTTGTTGATATCCTCGTTGTAATTCTTCGCTATCAGCTTCAGTCTTATCATATATCAACACATATTTTTTTGGAATCTTAATTTTTACTGTCCATACAGGTACTTGATCTTTTTTAGGTTTACGTGAACCTGGTTCATAATCATCTGGTGATTCAACTCTACGTGGTTCCATATAAAAATCTTCTTTGTAATAAACTTTACAACGTCTGTTGATTAGTCTTTTACCGCCTTCTGGATCTGGCATTTTATCATATGGATACATTAATGTTATTTCGCACCAATGTCTTGATAGATTTGGACCGTCAATGATCTCACCCTCAAACCAATTTGCATAACTGTATATGTCTAAGTCGTCTAAGAATTGATCAAACTCGATTAGTACATCTAATAAACTACCGTTTTTATGTACTTTATAATGGTTGTTGACTGTGTCTGTAGCATTAATCATATTAATATTTATCAGTTAATGCTATCCAAGATGTTTCTTTAGAGCGTCATACCCACCAATACTGCTATCATCTATATAAATCTGTGGCATAGTCCTGTGTCCTTCATTGATAACAAAGTCACGTGCTTCAGGCTTTTCTTCAATATTGATTTCACTAAACTCAATATTCTTGCTCTTTAACAGTGTTTTAGCCATGTTACAGTAGCCACAACTATTTTTTGTATAAACTACTACCTTCATTTATGCTTCTCCTAGTATTAGGTCTATATCTACTAAAGACCCATTTCTGATTAATTTAATGGACATTGAGTCTCCTGGATTCTTTGTCCACAATATTTCAATTACATCTGGTGTATAACGAGTTGGTTGACCGTCTACTTCAACAATTAAATCTCCTGCATATATTCCAAATCTTTCAGCACTACTGTTTGGAACAATAGCTTTAACTTCTAGTGCTGATGTATATCCTAATTCATCTGCTAGAGCAAAAAGATTCTTATCTTCTGTTATTCCCATTTGAATACCTATTGTTGGTATTTTAAACTCACCTGTTTCAATTATTTCTTCAGCAACAATTTTAGCTAATTGATAAGGTATTGCATATCCATAACCAATATAGTACGATGTAGGACTCCATATTAAAGTATTGATTCCTAATACATGACCTTGTTTGTCTAATAAAGGACCTCCACTGTTACCTTGGTTTATTACTGCATCAGTTTGATAGTAATGAACAAATGGCGTTTTTGGCATAGGTCTGTAATCACTACTTAAGATACCTGTAGTCAAACTCCAAAACTGTCCTAGGCCATGTCCTAAAGCATATACCTCATCACCTATGTTTGGTTCTGTATTTTTCCATTCTAATACGTCTCTAGGAAAATCTTCATTAGGTGATATTTCTAAAATAGCTATATCTATTAATTCATTATAGCCTATTAATTTTGTATCACTTATTTCAAAGGGCCATGCATAACTATACAACTTAATTTCATCTGCATTAGCAACAACGTGGTAGTTTGTTACAATGTGTCTATCAGTAATAAAAAATCCTGTACCCATACCAAACCCAAACCTTTCACCTGTTGGTGGCTGTATTTCTCCTGGTGGTAAGAATTTTTCAAAAGGATGATCTGCTCCTTCAGTTGGACTTATCTTTGCACTTGATACAAGAACAATAGATCTACTAATACTTTCATACTTGTCTTTTATATTATCTCTTTCATAGTGGTCTGCCGCTATCGGCAATGATATTAAGAAAATTGCTAATACCATTATCCATTTCATTTTCATTTGAAGCCTCCTGCATCAAAGTTCACAGTAACTGGTGCTTTTGGCTTGTCATCACTGTTTTGTTTTGACTTTGTTAAAACTTGAGTTATCTCACTTAACAGTTCAACTGCTTGGTCTGAGCTCAATCTTAATTCTTTTTGTCTAAGGTTTTTTGAGTTCTTAACCATTTTACTGAAAAGTTCTATTGTAGGGTATGTCATTTTATATGTTACTTTTTATTTTTTGTTTCCTTGTACTAATATTTATGCTGGCTTCCATTTCTGTCTTGTACGGTCCAATAAAATCAACACACTTTTCTGTAATAGTGGACAACTTAGGATTGTTACTTAAGAATGTTCCACCTTCAAATCTTACTCCATAAAAACCAGCACAGTATCTATCACTGCTTTTTTGTGATTTAGTAAATGTAGGAATAGTATCAAACCATTCAACATTAAAAGGTTCTACTTTTACTGGATATCCGTCTATATCAAATTTTTGATGAATTGGTTTTGCTAACGATGAAGGAGTATTACTAAAGATATCTTCTCCAAATTTTTCGTTTACAGCTTCAATTGTTTCTACTTTTGTTTTAACATTAGCTTCAATAACAATAAAAGAGTCTTCTCTTTTTTCAATAGTAGCAATGTTTACTGATTCATCTTTTACTATCCAGAATTTATCTTTTATAACTGGCTTTGCGTACTTCATGCGTATGCTTGGTTTAGATACTTTGCATGATCAGTAGGGTGTTGACTTAACTTAACTAGATCATATTTGTTGCAAAACTTCATAAACCTTACTCCTACTTGTTCGATTTGTTTTGTGTTTTGTGCTTCAAATATTTGTTGGAAAACATCTACTCTAACATTTTCAGGCTGTTGAGTTAAATCAATTAATTGTTTGTTTCTCTCATAACAGTCTTTTACTCTTTGTTCATTACCTTCATGATCAGTCCATCTGGACATCATAAAGTTGTTCCATACAAAACCTTGATTGGCTCTATCATTAAATGCTTCTCTAATTTTAGTAGTTCTTGCTTTTGGAAATGCTGTAAACACGTTATCACTACTATCACCTCTTATACATTTTTCAAACAACAACCATTCTGGTTCAGGTGCAGTTTTTGGTTGTCCTGTTTTTTTATCTATAACTGCATTATCCTTTTCATCATAAAAACCGTTTACTGTGACAATCTGATTAGTAACACCATTATATAAAGATACATTTGGATTAATCAGCTGATAGAAATCACTATCAGTACTTACAATAACATTTTTAGAATCTTTATGTGTTTCTAACCAAAGAGCAATAACATCATCTGCTTCAGCAATACTAGATCTCACGGCACTACAGTTAGTTTGTGATTTTATAAATTCTAAAAAATCATCATAGGCTTCCCACCAATATTGATCTTCTTCTTGTTCTCTTGGTGATCTTTTATCTAAAACAACTTTTCTATTTTTCTTATAAGGTTCATAAACATCTTTACGCCAACTTCTACCTTCCAAACAAAATACAACATGACCTCCATTAAACATATTATGAGCTTTCTTAATAGAATTAAACATAATATGAAAAGCTAAACCAATTTTTTCATCAAGACCAGATCCACGTTGAGCTACGTGCCTTGCTCTAAAAAACATATTTTGCGTATCAACTAGAATATAAGTCATTAGTTCATAAACTTTCTTAAATTAGGTTTGCCGCCAGCACCCCATTGGTTGTGTCTTGGGTCTGTTTGTTGAAGATATATTTCACTTTGTACCCATTGACCGTCAACATTAAATCCCCATTCTTTTCTTTTCTTAGCCATATAAAACAAACTCCAGCAAGGTATTTCGTTACCTTCTTTATCTTTTGCTAGTTCTAGCCAGTGTAAGTCTTCAGCTTTTCTAAATCTTATTGATCCAGGTCCTCTCCAAAACTTTCCATCTGGAGTGTGTTCCCAGTACCCACCTTTTATTATCATAGCACCCCAGTCCCATGGATGATCATGTAATTGAGGTTCGTCGCTTACTAATACTTTGTGTAGAGTGATATTAAAAGGAAAATTCTTTCTATCTTTTAAAAATAGATAATATCTAACTAGATAAGGTACTTGACCTTCTCTATCATATATAATTCTTTTTCTGTCCTTAAAAAAATTAGCTATACTCAACTTTTCCATCCCCAAGATCCTTTTTAGTTTCATTAATGCTATTCTTCATTTCATCAAGTACATCTTGATCTAAATCTTCTAACATAATGTTTTTACACAAATCATTAAACCATTTGTTGACTACTTCTTCATCTTTCTCTCCATGGTAACCATTTGTGTTAAGATTTTCTATAAACTTTTCATTCCAGTCAAGTTCAAAAAATCCGTTCTTGGGTTTAGTTGGATCAAAGTGAGTTTTCAGTACACCTACATATGGTTCGTCTTTAATAGTACATGATTGTTTTTCAAATTCAATATCAGTAATTTTTCCATACTTTCTATCAATATCTAGCAATTTGATCTGTTTCTCATTACCATCTTCATATTCAATGTTAACTAATTTTCTTTCTAACTTTTCACCAGATAATTTATATTTGGCTTCTGCTATTTGCTTGTCCTTACCATTCTTGCTCCAATAGTCTTTAGTTAAAAAGAAAGGCTTTTTAATTTTACTTTTGTCCATAGTTTAATCCTTTATGTATTGTAACACATTTACAATAAAATACAACCTCTTTATTGTGCATTATCCAAAGAAATTTCTAATACTTGTTGGAAGTTTTTCTTTTATTGGATTCCAAATTGCTTCTTCAATTGGACCCAAATATTTAGGTCTTGGCGTTAACCAACCTATTAATATTCCAATTAATATGTATTCCATATTTCCTCCTTACGTTCCTATGGCATTTCCAAATAGATACACATGAACTCTAGCCGCTACGTTGTATCCTCTTTTAAATGCCTTTTCTGCCACTTTGCCAGCACCTGCTGTTTGTTCTTCTTCTCTTGCACCTGTTGGCATAACCCATATTGGATAGTCAACACCTGCATCTTTAAACTGTTTAATTACTGATTCCATCTCATCCCATTCTCTATCTTTAGGACCTACCACAAACTTTAATTGTCCTTTGTCAGAAAGTTTTCTATATTCTGCTACTACTTCTGGCTTGATTGCTTTGTCTGGTGATTCTCCAGACACTGTAAATAGTTTAGGACTTACACTAAAAAATATTTCAGTATCTATTCTGTTGACCCAATCTATAAATGGTTGTCTAATTTTTTGTGTGCCATTAGTTTCAAATGTCATTGACTCTGGCAAGTTGCCTTGTCTTTCTAACTCTTCATATATTCCAACAGTTGCAAACTGTCCTGTTGCCATTAATGGCTCACCACCTGTAATACATAAATGCTGTCTTTGATTTGTAACAGGATGTAAAAATTTACCTTCTGGATTGTTTTCATTTTTCATTATGTCAACAATTTTATTTGCTAATACTGTAGGAGTCTCATGCCCCATCAGTCCTTTAAACTTCTTTGCCCAAGTATAACTACTGTCGCAACCTTTTTCCCATACAGGCAAGTCTTCAACTCTTTTTACTGTTGATATATCAAAGTCTTCAAATGGCAATTCATATGTGTCTGGTGTTGTTGGATCTAGTTGTCCAAAACCATTGCATTGTAAATTACACAAGAAGAATCTTATCCAAGCTGTTGGTACACCTGTGTAATGCCCTTCACCTTGAATGCTATGAAATATTTCCGAATAATAGTATTTCTTTTCTTCCATATCTATAGT
>MDTG01243065.1_pt1 | contig 21969 bp, 19 predicted proteins | sample 811421 | NCBI WGS metagenome assembly MDTG01 (sample SAMN05326645, study PRJNA326480) | marine metagenome | isolation source: seawater | place: Pacific Ocean: South East | collected 2011 | reverse complement strand
TTCAGTTTGTAGCAAAGGCTCGCAAATTTGATTTCAGCTTAAAAGACTGCAGAGAGTTGCTCGCACTTTATGAAAACAAAGATCGGTCAAGCAAAGAAGTTAAGGCGCTGACACTAGAAAAGGTTGCAGAAATAGATATAAAATTGAATGAGTTAAATATACTGAGAGAACAGCTCAGCACCCTGGTTTCTGCTTGCCAAGGTAATAATCGCCCAGACTGCCCAATTTTAGATGCATTATCAAATGAAACTCACGAGTAGACCTGCCACATGACTACACTACCCTGAAAATGGTTTAGAACACACACTGATAAATATTCTAATCTTGAAATTTTTTCCAGCCAACGTAATAAATGTCCACTAAATTCTAACTTATTTCTTTAGCCAGCCGTTCGAAAAGTTTTAGTGAATCTTCCGAACTCATATTGGCTATCTCAGCTCGCGACAACATCCAGCTTTGATGACTATCATTCCGCATTGACCATGTGGGAAATAGCTTTAGTTTAGATGTTTCATCGCGCAATTTGACAATGTCTGCATGTCTATCATCAGCAAGGATCCTCTCATATAGTCGACCAACCGCTTCGGCAGGACCTTCCAGCATTTGTAGGAATAAATCTGAATGGCAAATTAAATTACCTGTCACGCCTGCTTCAAGGTTATTAAACCGAGACGTTTTTAGTATGTTGTCGAGTACCATGTGATCAAAATGTGTTGGTCTAGACACGTAGATCACGTGTTTTAAATCTTTATATATAACAGTTTGCATCGGAGACCTCAGTTAATCAGTAAATGCTTCAATATATTCCTAGCGCATCAAAATGATCAGTAATAACCCTATCAACCATGAGCACCATAATGTGCGCTAACCATCTGACTTATCAATATGATTTTTCGTTTATTTTCTATAAATGGAACAAGAATTTGTTTCTCAATAACATAATAGTTGGCCGAGGCTTCGTCATTATAGTCTTGCGTCTCAGCAAGCGAGTCAAATTTTGGCTGAGGTTTATCAAGTGAAAATTCCTCTCTAATGATATTTTCAACTTCCTCAAAATCTAAATTCAAGGCCGCTCTCAATACATCCTCATTGGTATAAAGATTAGAGTCAGAAAAATGTGGAACTCTGCAGATGAGAGCTAAAGAGTCGATAATAAGGGCTATCCTCAGCGCGTGAAGAACGTCCAAACCGACCCTTTCCTCACCGCTTACGCGGACGTCGTTGACTCCAACCAACTTGGAGAGCTCGTACAAATTCATCAAATCATCGCGGAAAATCCACACAATGTTGCGAACCGCGTTTGCTCTTAGGTCATTGACTAGCCTCAAACCAATTTGCCGGTAAGCACTCAAATTGCTTGGCTGATAGCCGTGATAGGCTCGATCAATCCAAAATCCGTTATCAAGCAATTTTGCATATGCAAGAAGTGTGTTCAGAGAGCCAATTTGTTTCGCAGCAAGTACATGTTGACATAATTGACGGAGACGCGGCGATATCTTATACAACCTCACAAAAAGGTCGATATCTATTTTAGCTGCACTACCAAATCCCGAAATTACATTTCCAAGAAAACCGAGTTGCTGGAGTATTGCGTTATGCGGAATCGCTCGCATTTTAGAGGGATCGCTGCGTCCAACGCCATTTTGGATAACTCTTTTCACCGGCCTTGAGCCCGTCTTTGGAAGAAGGTTTGCTCCAAAAATATCAAGCGTCGAACCATAATTTGTATTTGAGAATAGATTTTCGTGCCAAGCCTTGAGCGCCAAAAACATGTCAAGAGAGAAGTCCGTATTAGAATAAAACTCGTCAGCTTCAATTTCCTTACTGGGCGTATAGTTCTCAACCAAAAACAGACTAAAAATTGTTGAGGTGGCAAGTTCTCGATTTCCAAACATACGATAACCATCGCCACCTTGAAAACTTGACTGATGATGAATTCTTAAATTCATCATCTGGCATTGGGATCTTACATAAGGTGTTAAAATAAAATTTTGGCGATCCTCGATGGTTGGCCGTCCACAACCTCGACCCAAAGACTCACCATGCGTGTTAAATAGCAGGAATGCTACTTCACCATTAAAAACATCACTGACAAGTTTAGCCACTTTCAATTGCAGCCTCTCAATGGCCAGATTAGCAGCAATTTGACCAATGAAGCGCCCAGCATCGGAAAAACCAGTCTGAATAGCCAGACACCCTCGTTTATTTATGTACTGTCGAAAAACTTCGTATCCGAGTAATTGCTCAACCAGCTTGACACCATGTTCTAAACCAAATGTTGTCTCAAACAACGGCGAAATGTCTAAACGATCCTCAATTCCAAACTTTTTGGCTAAAAACAGAGCGCTCATCACAGTTACAGGGTGTTCACATTCAGCAATCAAAAGGCGTATAGGTTGATCACTGTCAATGTGTTTTAGAATTTGCGTCGCTAGCATCAACTGCCGCCGGGCAGTTGCGCTTTCGTGTTCTAGATTTTCAAAATTGATCGAGGTGCCAGTCTCCACGCAAATACGTTCTGCTAATCTCTCGACGAGAGTACGACTTCTGCCATCCGCTGAGCTAACAAAATTCCCCGACCCATCAACCACACCCATTGCGTTCGCAAGTTGTACTGCATTAATTCGAAGATGCAATTCACCTAAACCAAAGCCGTTACTTGCGATATCACCAGCTATGGCTAACAATTCAATGGCTTCTTCAGGATTTTGAGTATCAACAGCCAATCTTCGCAAACGTTCTGCGAAAACCTCGCTCGCGGTGAGCTTGTCTTGACGTTCACTTAAAAGATTGGCCGCATCTACAAAGCCATTATCTTCAATTTTTGAAAAGCGGATTAAATCAGCTTCAGTTGCCCTTCTCTCAGCAATCAATTCATCAAGTAATTGACCAACCCCAGAGTGAGACTTGAAAAAAGGTGCTAACTTTTCAACATAGAGATCCAAACTTGTTTTCTTCTCAGACAAACGCAATCTGAAGCTGTCAAGCCAACTAATGTCTGACCTCCCATCAAGGTCATATCCAACCCAAGTTGAAACCGCAAATAATTTAGGGACAGTGTCACGCCAACCCACCAAGTTTTTAGAATGCTTCTCTTTCAGAATTTTCTTGTGAAGAAGAATGATTGCTTCTCTCGCATTTTTGATGGCAGAAGTCGCTTCGTTATGCTCATCTAGAAGAGATATTTCGGTGCGTGGCTCATAGGCATTTTCAGGAAATGGTTCATCAAGATTACTTCCAGCCATTTCAGATAATTTACAAGAATTTTTGGCATTGAGCGAAAACACGGGGTGGGCAGTAAATACTGCGTGATAAATTGTCTTGCTAACATCAACTGATGCTAGATCCCTGGCACTTAATACTGTTTCAGCATCCTTTTCAGCACCAGTTTTGACCCTTAATTCAGATATCTGTTTGTCCCAGAGCTGACTTCCCAATTTTGTAATAAGCAGGTCAATGTCTTCTTGCCCTATTTTGTTTTGATAAAGTTGTTCATATATATCGTCAGCAAGGGCCAAAATCGGATTTAGCTCTGAGATGTTTTTTCCTTGCTTACGGAAGTTCTCAAGCTTTTCAAAAAGAATGTAGTGAAGATTTTTTTTTGTCATCACACGTTGTTTCATTCTAAAAGTAATGTTTCAGCGATCACCGCAACACTAGTTATGCGTCTCACATCCAGATAAAGGTTAGATCAAATTTTGACGTGTTGGTACTATTTGGGTCAAATTTTGTTAAAAACTCGGATACACACTCTCAAAGTAAAAACAATTTGAAGCATAAAATGGAAATTGCCATACGTGTCTATGCAGGAGAATGGCTTTTGACTTCAGCCAACAAACCTGATGGTCAGTGGACAAAATATGGACATTATGGGGATCCCAGCACAGAAAATGAGACGCAAACGCTTTTTTCACAAATTTTTCGGTTTGTCCCTTTTAGTACGGCTTAAAATCTCAAAAGTGAGAACCGATGATAATATTATAAAGAAACCAACCCATTCTTTAGTAGAAAGCAGTTGCCCTAAAAGAAAGATTGCTAGCAAAGCAGCAAATAATGGCTCCAGACAAGCTAGAAATGACGCCCGCGTCGCGCCAATGAGTTTTGCTCCCTGAAAGTAAAGCACCCAACTTAAAATGAAAAAAAACCCGTTTGAGACAATTGCTAAGATCCCTTTGTAGGTCGTAGGTGCGCGAATTGTGATGTTATGATGCAAAAGAATGACCGCTAACAATGCAGACAGCCCAAAAACACAAATGTAGAAATTTAGTACTGTCGAACCAATTGTATCCGCAATTTCACTGGCTGAAATAATGAAAAGCACAAAACAAATCAGCCCAACAAAGCTCAAAGCTAATCCATATAAATTGACACTCACACCATCCTCATAAATCATCATCCATAGTCCAAAAAGCAGGAGAAGCATGCAGGCTATTTGTTGGAAATTTATAACAATTTTACCTTGAAAATGAGATATGAGCGCGACACCAATTGGAAAGGAATACAAGATTATTAATACTAGCCCAACATCGAGAAACTCAACTGCATGATAAGTTGCCCAGATGAGTCCGAGCGCCAAAATACTAGCTTTAATAATTCTTTGCACTATGTCATTCGATGTGGCCAATATTGTTTTCCTTAAAAACATCATCGGCAACAGCAGCACTACACCAATCGCATAACGCGACACTAAAAGAAATGACAGGGAAGTCCCTTCATCAAGCGCAATTTTTGCAGAATTGGGCACGAATGCAAAACATATTGACGAAATAATTACTAGTATAATTCCAAGACACTTTGGCGAAACATTATGCATCGCCTAACTCTCGAGACAAATATTCAACTTGGCAAGCGTATTTTCTTTGTTGAAGCGGCATCATAACAACGTTTTGAGAAACTAAGGTATAGATGCAAACGCTGTATGACTGTTAATCTTGAGAGCCGAGTATTTATGTAAAAATGAGCAGAATTGGAAACACAATGAAGTCGCGATTCCGACGAGTTAATAGATATTCAACAATTGATTTTTCCTACTATTTGGTTGCTGAGACAGAATTTAAACCTGCAACTTTCAAATTATGAGCCTTATCAATTCAGCGTGATTTCGGTAGAAGCATTTTCAGCCTCAAATGTATAAATATAGACACCTGCGTAGTTGGTTTGAATGAAATCGAATGAGTTCTTTATATCATCAAAAACAGTTTTCGATCGCAACTCAAACGTTTTTAAATCGGTCCCAGAGTCAAACTTTGCCGTAATCGTCAAACTACCACATGGACCCAGAGAAATACTTATAGATTGCATATTGCAAGGACGAATAAATTTCGCCAGATTTTCAGCAAAATATGAAGAAGCAACTTTCGCATCGGTTGGTTTGACGAATTTTAAGTTAAAAATCTTCGCGTACATTCTTACTGCAACTCTCCAAAAATTTTATCAATTAACTCCGATGCATCATTTCCGGTCACTTTAATTCGTTTCATGGGTTTGGGCGTCAGACCCATCGACTGAATTAACTGGCGGCCTTTAGCAGTAAGGGTCATTTTTTTTGCTTCGTTGAACTCACAAAAACCATTGCGTTGTAATTGAGTCGTTTCTTCAGCGCCAATTGGCAGCTCTGCTTCTAGCAAGAGAAGGCTTTTAAAATCATTCAAACTAGCTGCATTCATTTCCGAAGATAAGATGTCGGCTGCTTTGATAATTTTTTCGGCAGTAAGACTCCTCTGCTCAACCTGAAGATCTAGTAAATGAGCTATATTTTTAGCAATTCTCTTTATAAGGTCCTCTTGTGACCCAGAAATCTTCCTAGGATCAGTATTAAAAAGACACAGTGTGCCCAGCACATAGTTGTCTTTGTTTACAACCGGAAAACCTGCATAAGAATGCGGCGCATCGCCTGATTTTATGTAAGGATGTTCTGCCCAATCGGGATCAGTGTAAAAATCTTCCACAATCAAGGGCTCTGTGTCTAGTAGCACGTAGGAACACACATTCCATTTAGACCTCTCGGTAAGCGCTCCCACTTCGTAATTATCGTCAACACCGGCACCTGCCATCGAACATTGTGACTTTCCGTCAAAAAGACTAAATTTTGCCTGCTCAAAACCTGTAAGGTCCCGGGCTAAATCACAATAAATCTGGAATAAATCGGAGTTTGGAGCATCAACTAGCCCTGTTTTTACAACAGCTTGAGCTCGTCGTTCCTCGTTGTGAGGCATCGTGGCCATAGAAGTTTCAGATGGTTTTGGAATCGTTTTTAGAGCCATTTGACTTAATCACCAATAATTCTAGTCGTTCATATTGTCTTAAATACGCCGCTTTGTCAAAAACGATTACAAAAATAAAGCCCCAGATCAAATAAGACTGTTGGAACGAGGACATAATAGAGAAACAAAAATTGTTTGCTAAAAATATGTGGATGACCATATAAGTAATTTACTGAACCTCCGCAACATATCGGAGACGGATCTCACACAGTCAAGTAAATAAGCAAGGACCCTGTCATTCAAACTGATAGATGCAAATTCCAAGACAATATAGACTCAGCACTTAGGTGATTTTTAAAATGAGATAGCATTATTACACGTAGCCCATGAATGGTGCCGGATAAATTCGAAACCTTCACAAGGCAAGTTCAAGTATCAATACTCTGGCTATACAGCTATTTCATAAAATTATCTCTGGCGAAAAAAGCACAGAGCTTTTCTAAGGTCAGGACTGAGTTTTGAGGCTCAAGTAAGGAATTACATGAACTTTTTTCTTGTTAGATTCAGGTCTCTGTTCAGGGGCGTGATGGAGATTCGGGCAAGTGGTGAAAACCTTGATAAAAACGTGAAATAATGTGTTTTTCTTAATTTTTTAAATTTTGAAGGTTATTTTAAAACAAATTAAAAATGTGAAACCAATGACCGACATTGTTCTTGATGAATTGGCTGCACAGCTGATTTAATTAGGAAGTTCACGCTGTCATAATCTGCCCTGCTCACCGCTGATATAATAGAGACCAGCCACTTCTCATCCCAGGTTAAACTCCTGGCGCCAGCTTCAGAGAAATGTACGGGACGGCCAAAAGCTTGTGACAAAGATCTCATAAAAACACTTAAAATTTCTGGTGTTATTAATTCAAGATCAATTTGAACCAAATCGCATGCTTTGAAAATATCGATGCGAGGCAAGCTGCGCATTTTTTTTGCATTGTCACGGATTTCCCCGAGCAAACTAACTTCAACATCGGATAGCTTGTATTCTGTCTTCTTAAACATGTTATTTTATTTTTCTTTCTAAGAATGATTATCACTATCGTATTGGGTGAAATTTTTCTGTCAATGCTACATTTTCGATCCTTGACTTTTTTTGATAGTGTTTTGGCTATAGACCACCTTGGCATCATTTATAGTGCGAGCATAATTCCCTATGGTGTTCTAATAGCTTTGGCTATATTAGTCATAGACCCTAACAAAACGATGCTTAATATTGTGAGAGGTTTCTCGAGTGCTAGATCGCAAACATTAAACGTTGTTGCGTTTGACCAAGGAAGAAATGCGTCAAGGGTGTATGAGACGAGCAGATTCGCATATTACTCAGATCTAAAAAAATATCCGCTGGCTGGGATCCACAGCAATGCCAGAGCATTGCCAGGCGATAGTGGAGGTGCGGTGGTAGATCAAAATGGCCACACTGATCGGTATTTAAGCATCTGGTGACAGGCGTTTTAGCGAAATTATACCCTCAACAAAATATCAGGGTGTTGTCTCGCACTCTCATTAAATCACTCCCAATCCTCTGCAGAATTTGATCCCATCGATAGGTTGATGATACGAACACCCGTGCGATCAGCGTGTTCGATTAAATCAGAAAAACGGCACATATCATTTGCTGGGTCTCCATCAGCTATCTTAACCAAACTTCTGATAGAAATAAAATCACATGGCGGCGTCGCTGGCGCCTCCGATATTGCTGAACCATTGGGATCCAATATTGAGAGCTATGCAGCCTTCCAATCTGTTATTGCTGGTTTAAATATGACTTTAACCGTCTGCCGCGCTGGATTTACAGCTTCAATCTCTCGAGTAAGCTTTTCGTTCTTCTTACCCACATCCGCCAATCCCATGATCCAGTTACAGGCCCAGTCGATGTCAAATGGAGGTTTTTCTGATGCATTACGGGATAAACCACTCCGATGAGACCATCATAAAAATACCCATCGAAACTAAAATTACATTACCTTTGATCAAAATACTCAAAGTGTTGTATCTGTCTCTTTGGTTGACACACTCGCTTTTACGAAGATCATTATATATGGAAATGTTGCTAAATCTAATACGCGCACTTAACACCAATGTGGCGCACAAAAATGACATGGTTACATCTTTAACCAATCAATGATTGGAATATTTGGCATGGGGAACAATTACAGCCCTTGCATTAAAGTTTGCAAGTATAGAGACGACGGGCACTGCATTGGCTGCTCCATGACAAAAACTCAAAAAAAGTTAAGTAAAGGTTTAAAGTCAAAAGATAAGCAATTAGCGTTTGAAGGGTTAATCAGATTGCAACAAGCTCAGCTTGGCGGCTTCGAAGGTTGGGAAAAGGCCCACAAACGCCGATATCGGAGCAAGGGTTAACGTCGCGCACCCGCCGCACAATGGCTCGGCAGGATCTCCTAACTCCCTAAATGGGCATCCAGTAACCATGCAAATTTTTCATGTACACGTCCGCGCTCAACACACAAGTCTTCCGTTAATTTATCACCATAACTGGCCGCGAGATCGCTAGCACCTGACAGTGTGGCTGCGACAGTTTTCTGGGCTTCCGACAGGCTAGCAATCATTTCCAAATCTGTTTTACTCGCGTTACTCTCATCTTCAATAACCTTGGAGGAACTGATCATACTGCACAATCTTCCGTCTACGGTATGTCCTATAGATCTAATTCGTTCAGCTAGGTCATCTTGAGCAGCGAAGTGGTCTTCATAGATTTCTTGAAACAGTGCATGTAAAGGCCCAAAAGCCATTCCAGTTACATTCCAGTGGAAGTTTTGAGCCATCATTGTAGTCACAGCAGTTTCGGCGACACACTGGTATAGCGCCTGCGCAATACTCGGCTCGCTTCCAACAAATAAATTTTTTGATTCCTGGATCATTGCAAACTCTCCTTTTCGTAACTTTACATTGGGGTATGAATAAGCAAAATTCAAGAGTTTACCTATTGATAGACCCAAAATTCACTTCGGGAAGAACAATGTCGACGCTAATTCTCCCGTGGCGTTCCGGCCTATCTGACAAAATTTTTGAAAAATAGAAAACTGTGTTGCTCAATCTAGTTTATAATTGAACTCTCCCAGATCCTGGTCAAATCGGAGGATCGCGTTTACAGATAAACACAAATACTATCGGGAGGTTTGTTTATTAGGAACAAATATCGGGATTTTCCAGTATAGTAAAAAACGTCTTAGGTGAGAAATCTGCCAAGCTCAAAATACAAATGAAATGAGACTCAACAATATATTACTTCAAACACTTCGAGCCAGACGCTGTGAAAACACAACGACAATAAAACGGGTATTGACGCAAAAAGCCGCCACTCCGAAGATTTTCAACTTAAACAATATAGATAGAAATTTTTCTTTCCGAGGGCAAATTTGAATCTGTGAGCTTCAGGTAATGCGCTTAATTTTGTCGTTGGTTTTTGGCAAATCTAAGGATGGTGGGAAAATGGTAGACGGCGCCAGTGAGACTCATTCCTGCTGAAAACTTGTTTGATAAAGCGAAAAAGCAATCTTTCTGGACCAAGCACATTCATCAATTTTTGACCATAAAGTCAGATCAGAATTGCAAAGTCACTCGTTAGAAATCCAATAGGTTTGATAGGGAAGAAAAGACAACATACTCTCAGAATTTATAATTTCATCGCCCGTGAGCAAATCAAACCATCTATTTGAGAATACTAAATTTAAATGACTCAAGGGCATATTTTGCTCCAAATGAGTTACATTAGTTATTGCAAAAATACTCTGGGAACGATCAATTGACTGCCTCCAAATACCAAAAAAGCAGTTCTCTAATTGCAATGTGAACTGTGTTGCGTTCGGATGAAAAGCAGGCTGGCGTTTTCTAATCAGAATGAGCTTTTTTAATGAATTATAAACAATATTTTCAATAGTGTGAGAAGATTCTAGACGTTTTTCGAGCTTTATTTTTGACCACTTATGGCGGTTTATCGCGCGGTTTGAACAATTTTCAATGACTGCTTCAGTGTCGTTTCCTGTTGCAAACATTGAGTTTAAGTAAAACGCAGGCACACCTTCAAAGGCTAACATTATACAATTTGCGGCCAAATAACGCTGTATTTTTAATTCTCCAGAAGGATCAGACGGTGTCTGCCGTAAGGAGTCGAAAAGAGTGATATTGGCCTCATAAATTTTTTGTTCACTCTGCGAAATATTTCGCCATGAAAAAAGAGAGCCATTATGCCCTAGTTGGCTCACCATCTGATCTAATTGTTGATCTGTTAAAACACCTTCAATCGGTCGCAAACCAATGCCATCATGCGAACTCAAGAAATTCAAATAGGCGGTATTGGGAAGAGCAGGCGGCATTCCCATACTCCACTTCCGAATCTGGGTGGCGTCGCCAAACATTAGTGTGAAAATACTGAGAGGTGGCAGGGTAAAGTTGTATATCCAATGCGCCTCATTACCATTTCCAAAATATGACAAATTTTCATTAACTGGTAGATTTGTTTCAGTAATTAAAATTATTCCTCGATCAACATAATCAACCAGGATCCTCAACAATCTCACTATCAAATGAGCTTGAGGAGCATTTAGACCTGTGGTGCCAGAGTCTTTCCAGATAAACGCAACTGCATCTAATCTGAAAACTCGCACGCCCATTTCGATGTACCAAAATATTACATCTATTAATTTTCGAAGAACTTTTGGATTTTTAAAATTTAGATCAGCTTGATCACGACTGAAAGTGCACCAAATATTCCGCTCCTCTCCATTAACCAGAAACTTTTCTTTTAACGACGAACTCCTAGGGCGCACAATGTTTGATACGTCGAAGTCTTCGGGGATAGTGCAAAAAAAATTTTCATACGCTGGGTGACCGTTTTGGTAACCAATGAACCATGAATTGTTCACAGAGCAGTGATTCAACACCACATCCGCCATTAACGTTGACTTTTTGGCAAGTTCGCCCATGTCACTCCAATCCCCAAACTTCTTATCGACTTCAAAGTAATTTTGAACTGAGAACCCATCATCGCCGGTAGAAGGGAAAAAGGGCAAAACATGCACAATGTTTATCGTTTCAGAAAAATATTTAGTCAAAAATTCTTGTAACGACTTGAGCGGTGAGGTGGTCTGACTATCTATATTGTCTGGATAAGCGATCAGCAGAATATCGCTCGCTGACCACAATTCACCCTGCCTAAACCCGTTTGCAGATTGGTTTTTGCGAGCTTGATCAGCAAGATCTTCAGAAAAATCATTCAGGAATGAGGAGTCGATTTCTGGGTAAATGTCTTGCAGAATGCTACTTAATTTCTGTAGAACCCCACTATGCAGCTCTGTATCTCTGGAGACCATTATCTTCCTCTATTGCAACACGTAGCTGGTAGAGAAAGTCTGGGCATGCCGAAGAAACTCTGGACCAAGTAGGCATGAACGGTATTGCCATTGGTTGGTAGGCAAAACTTTCGCCAGCTCGCATCACGTTCTCAGCGAATAATTCGACAGCCTTTTCCTCCGAATTTAGATCAATTTCTAATGCATTATAAGCTGCGTCAGCTTTATACTTATCGATAGCGTCTAAGGCAAAGCGATAATATGAGGCTTTGATGGAACGCATAGTTTCATTACTAAAAGAATATCCCTGTATAGCCAATTTTCTAACTAGCGATTTGATTATGTCTGTCGACATTTTGGACAAACCACTGTCAGTGTTTTCAGCCGACAAGGGCTGATGCTTGTGATCATAAATATCGCATATTTCAGCTTGGCAAATGCGGTTTGTTGCCTGATTGCGGTGAACTTCAGACAATAAGCCCACTTCCAATCCCCAGTCGAAGGGCACGCGAAGGTCACGCAGCAAACTTTTACGAACAGAAAATTCGCCAGAGAGCGGATACCTAAAAGACTCCATGTAATCCAAGTACTCATTGGCTCCCAGCGTAGCCCTGAATGAAGCCAAAAGTGGACCCATTAATAGGCGCACTACTCGCCCATTGAGTGCACCGTTTGCAACACGCGCGTAATAGCCCTTGCAAAATTCGAACTCAAAATCTGGATTAGCTAGAGGTAAAAAGAGGTTTGCAAGCAGGTCGCGGTCATATGTCAAAATATCACAGTCATGAAAGCCCACTACTTCGGCTTTTCCTCTGGAAATCACATGGCCAATGCATGTCCAAACATTTCTACCCTTACCCTGTTCTCCCATCTCAAGACCTAGGTTTTCCAGCGATTGTCTCAAGGATGTGAGTTTTGGACCGTCATTCCAAATAACAGAGTGCGGCACTTGTAATTTGTTAAAGAACCGTTTGGCGGCTTGAAACTCAGCCTTAGTCGCCTTGTCTAACCCAATAGTAATGTGATTTATGTATTTTGTAGAGGCTAAGTGTTCTACTATAGGTGTTAATGCCGGACCTTCAATCTCACTGTACAAGCACGGTAAAATGAGTTCCATCGGACGATAGCCAGAAAATAACCGAAGCTCTTCCTCTTTCTGCTCGAGGGAGCGCATGCGTAAGTTGTGCAGCGTAGTTATTGAACGGTTTTGTTGAAAATCCATCGGCGCAGCATACGCACTTTTTACAAGAGATCTAGTGCTTTTTTTGCAGCATACTGCCAACCTAAAGGTGCCGGCGCATCCGCAAAGACAACACATGGATGCTCAGGACAAGCCAAACGAGAGCCGTTTAGGTGAGGGATTATGCAAGCCACAGCCGAAGCCAAAAGCATTGGTTTATCATTATTGCTATCACCGATCGCAATGATTTTTGGCAGCTTCTGGCCCATCAAGCTAAATTTTTCTGACAACCACTCAATCGGGGTTGCCTTATCATGACAACCTGAAACAGCAAATGCTCTTCCCCCTTGTGAAAGATTTAAACCAACCTTTAGTAACGCATCGTGCCAAAAGGGAATCTTGGATTTTGGACCGTGATATTGATACAAAGAGCTATATTTGCGTTCCAGGGCTTCCTCTAACTCCGGCCCAATTAATCCCAAAATTTGAGAGGCCTTCTCTAATTTTAATTTTGCAAGTGGCTGAAAATCACTCACGAAAGACAAATCGCCAAGTTTTTCAAGTCTGGCGTTCAGCTCTGAGACCTTTATCCCAAACTCCGCATTTGTTTTACCAATAAATTGAAAACCACAGTTTATATCACACAATTTGGCGCCGTTTTCGACAATGAAAGGTATTTTGAGATCTAAAGACTGCAAGACATTTCGTGTTTCAACTTCGGTTTTACTAGTGTTAGGAATGATCAAAACACCATCAGCTAATAACGAATTTAAAACATCAGTAATTTCAAGGCATGAAAAAGTGTTTTCATGCAATAAGCTTGCATCTAAGTCTGTAAAAATAATAGCTTTCATCAAACCCTATTCGTACTCAGGACTTCTTTGACGAGATTAACCGCCACTAATTTAGCTCGGAAAACGCGAAAAATTAGTGCCACATCATAAAAATTCAATCATTTAGTCAAGTTTTTTGGAAAAAGTTGAGAACCTTGTCCAATGCTTGAGTTGTAAATTGAGGATTAAATCGATCCAATATTTGGTGTGAAGAACAGTTCTTCGGCGTTTGAAATTGCTAAACGGACTAATACCCATAGTAATAGCCAAAATCATATTTGTTTCTCTCTGAACTGTTAGCTTGCAAATTGCCGCCCGAGATGCTTTCGCAAGCGAACGTAATAATGACCAACATTATAGTTGCAATGACGGCAATAAACCTCATTTACGAACTTCAATAAATTTGAACTCTGATAAGTTTTAGATGCAGGAGCGATATTTTAATCTGCGATCACTAGGTTATGAGCCTTAAAAACTTCATTTTTAACTTCAATCCAACGCACCAAATTGTATTGGTGCTCAATCTCCTAACAGGCCGTAACAGACTGTGTGAATTCTCAAAAAGACTAATTTATAACTTGTTTCAGTGACAATATTCTGAGTGGATGAATTGAGTTAAAAAGCGCTCTAACAACCACCTGCGCTGGATCCACCACCTGTAGCTTGGCATGCAGAAAGGCCATACATCAAAAACAAAAATGTGATGTAAGTAAAAAAACGTTTGATCATGGGAATGTTCTCCGTTTGATGTTTCCTCACAAATGGAACACAATTCTTCAGCCTCTACAACGCCAGATATGTAAAAGGAATGAAAATATTAATAGCTTTTATTAACAACACCGCTAAAAGAATAACAACAACAATACCAAACATAACTGCTCTTAATGGAGTGGTAACAGCACTTATATGAACAAGAATTCGAAAAATGTTAAATAATTTTTGCATGACGATTTAGTCTTTCGATCACTTACAGGAATACAAGCCCGAGTCTGTGATCATGTAGTTAATTCCCAATCTTTTCATATTCATAAAACAGTCAAATTCATCAAAAACAATGGGATCTCCTGCAACATTGAAAGATGTATTCACTAACATGTCAATTTTACCTTTATTGCGGCATAGAAATGCATAGATCGGATGTTTCTCATCTTCAATAATTTGAAGCCTTGCTGTGCGGTCAAAATGGAGAATTGTTTCATATTCAACAGGTAATTCATCCCTGGCAACTGCAGTTATTGCCATCCAACGGTAGCAGTCAAAAACTTTTGGATTTAGCTTGAAGCATTTTTCTGCAACTGAACGAAGCATTACTGGAGCTAGCGGACGAAACTTTTCCCTCTTTTTTACAATTGAATTTAAGGCTGATACAGTTTCTTTATTATTTGCTGAACAAATTAAAGACCTGTTGCATAAAGCGCGTGGACCTATTTCATTGCCACCGAAATAACAAGAAACAATCTCCCCTGAATTAATCAAGTCGTCAAAGCGCTCATTCATCGTTTTGACCCCAGCTTCTAAAGCAAACAGCTCAGCAAAAATTGCTTTTCCAGTATCTATCTGGCTGTCACCAAAATATATTTCTCTGCAGGCTATACCCCGTCCGTCTAACAACATTTTAGCGAAATTGGCAGCGCCTATTGCTGCTCCTGAGTCACCTGGTGATGGGGGAATGGTGAGAGAATTCACTTCGTCAATTTCACCAGCTGAACACATTGCTAAACTGTTCTGAGCAACTCCACCCGATATAGTCAAGTCTTGGATACCCGTCTCTTTTATCCCCCAGATTATGCTAGCGTTGATTACTTCCTCCAAAATTAATTGGCTTGAGCATGCAAGATTGGCGGCTCTTTGGAACCCTTCACTGTCCGTATCACCGATCTCTTTCTCGTGAATAGGTGGGCCAAATCTCTCCACCCATTTGTTAGAGTAGCTCCTCTCCGGGCTCTTATCATAGTCAAACCACGACATATCAAGGGTAAAGTTTGGCACATCGATACTAAAAACATTTTCTTTGAAAAAATCATAATATTTTGGCGAGCCGAATGCAGCCATTGCCATTAATTTATATTCCCCCTCGTTCACAAGGAAACCGCAATAATCGGTCACCGCAGAGTAAAATAAACCCAACGAATGCGGATAGTCCTGCTGAAAAATTAATTTTGCTTCACTGTTTTGAATTTCAAAAATGCTTGTTGTATTCCCGTCACCAACACCATCGAAAACAAAGTTCAGCAATGGTTTTTCCTGAAATTCCGGATTTACAAACGCAAGTGCCGACAAAGCATGACTAAGATGGTGAGGAACAAACAGCAATTTGTGTTCACTTATGCGCATAGTTTTTTTCAACTCGCTGACAAAATGAATTGGCCCAGCCCAAAACTGTTTGATTTGATGCCTGAGCAAATCAAAGGAAGTTCTTGGCTTTGCGAGTGAATAATGAATATTTGATGCCCAACCTCTCAATGGCTTTTCGTAAAAAGCGAGATAATCAACATTATTATCTTTAAGATTATATTTTTTTATAAGAAATTTGAGCGACCTGCTTGGAAATCCTCGCGTGCCTTTGATTCTAGTCAAAGACTCTTCTTTGATGAATTCAATCAGCTTTCCATCTCTCAACAAACACACACTGCTGTCGTGGAAGTAACCGGAAACACCTAAAATGAAACTCATAGGAGAAACTTGCCATTCTGCTTGCAAATTAGGTTATGTCTTCTGTTTACTGGAAAAAACAGAGCTCGGCGAAACGGTAAAATAAAGCAGATTACTAGTGTAGAGATAAACTTATCAACAAAAGACCTGACGCCTCTTTGGGAACCCCAAAAATGTCTAAACTTGTTTCCAATTTTATATTGAAGTCGCAACCATTTTCGCTTTCTTGGAGAAGCAATCTTTTCGAGAAATCCATCCGCAAGGCTCGCATGTCGCTCTTCGTCTAAAAGAAGCATCTCATATACAAAACTGTCTGAATATTCACCAAGTTTGGGGCGCGTTTTCGTAAATTCCCTGAGATGGACTACTTCTTCATCAATAATCGTATCTATTTCATTTTTAAGATCATCACCCATGCCGTCAATGGCTGGTTTTATTTTCGAGAAAAGTCGAAGCGCGCTTGCTTCATTGATTGCAACGAAAGCTGTAAAACGTTCCAAGCTATTGGCCTCAAACAAATACTTTTCAGGATTTACAAAGCCCAGTGCAATGGCCAAGCGTGGATCGAAACGTAATCTTTTGCTTATATCGGCATCAATCAGCCGCTTAAAAAATTCAGTGTGTCGGTATTCATCCAATGCATGGTTCACAAATCCACGTGCGAGTGATTTACTCTGTGTTAACTTCGCAGCTTGAAGCATCTCAATTGCTGACGAAAATTCCGCTAAAGAAAAATCAAGCGCTTGGCGGTCTGTCAAATTAGTGCCATTCTTCAGCTTGTCTAGGTTTGAGTTTTGGACGGTCTTGAACATGAAATTTAACTTTTCTGCTACAAATCTGCTTTTTCTTTGTTTTTTGCTTGGCTCAAGCGCTCAAGCATACGCAATCAGCAATTGTTTCTCATTTATACCATACGCAATAAACGGTTCGTTCGTTCAACTACCACAAAGCAAAAAATTTTGTTTTCATTATTCCGAAAAAATAACACATATGTCTACAAATCATTTGGGTGGTAGATTAATTGAAGGAAACCAAATTAAGGATGAAATTATTGCGTTCGGCGAAAGCCAACTGCTTGGCCTTGACTTCTCAGATAATACAAAAAGCACAAAACATGACTTATCAAAACTATTCCCGTCCGCACCATTAATTATTTATGCAGCCCCAAACAATGGTCCGCTTCAAGCTTTGAGACAAATTGAGAAGGTTCATAATATTGACCCGTTATCGAATAAAAAGATTGTTATAGGTTTTAACTATGGCACTGATATTTTTCGTATCCAAAAGCACTGGAATCCAAAAAAATTTGTCCCGCTGGATATGTCTCAATTACAACGCTCCTTTAACATTCCAGGTTACCATGACGTGAGGTTGTTCATTGCTAGGTTACGTGGCGTTAAGTTTGGCAGTAATGTCAGCAATGCAGAGATGATCAGAAAATTTTACGGTGAAATAGGGGATCAACGCAGAAATCAAGATATTGATAATTGGTTATCACAATTGAAAAATAGCGAATTACAATTTGCCTCAAGTAAGAGTTTCATTCTATACCCGCCATATTGGATTATTGGAGCTGACGAAAGATCAAGAAAGAAAATTCAAAGTGACTATTTTGAATTGGCTTGCAAGGTTTTCAAAGCTGGCATATTCGACAAAACAATTGTTTCAGAATTGCCTAGTGAAAAAACCAAATTTGCATCAGACAATCGTCATTTCCTCGCCGGCACATTGACTTACAAAAAATATTCTTGTTGACTTACATATGATTTAGTTGGTCACATGAATCTTTAAGTTGAGATGAAGGTAATTTACCATGAGATATGTATTTGTGATTTTTGCATGCCTGTCCTTTGGTTTTTTAACCGCTTGTCAGAGCGTACCGAGCATGACGTCAACAACCTCTGGGCCAACTGGTGAAGGCGGCGGCGGCTGCTAAAACAACCACATTGTGATATTAAAAACACCTGGACACCTGCGCTATCTGGAAACATAGCGCAGGTTACACGTATTTGTTGGTTGTATTCTAAATAGAAATTTCGTGGAACGGCGATTTAGATCGTGAGCTTCGACGCTCTATCCCCCCGCAAATCTGGCTATAACCAAAAGGCCCGACTGTGCGATAACGCTGTGTTTCCACAAGACATAGAGTCAAATACAGAAACCCACTATAAGATAAAAATCTTGAGGGGTGTAACTTATTGCTATGTAGCGCTTTTTGGTTGTGAGGGTCGGATTTGAACCTGCGACCTACAGGTGATAAGCCTGACGATACGGGCGCTTTTCTGCGGGTCAACTCGATCGGGCTACACTTTGGCAAAAATTATCCATTAGCCTGTCGAGTGGTTAACACTCGAGCAACAGCTTCTACTTAAACCTCAACAATACTCTATCTGCAGCACCTTGTAACTCAGTTGTCTCTTAACCTGATGATTGCTGGATTAGATTGGCTTGTACGTACTCGTGTAGTTCACCTGCAGAAATCTCAATATACTTGTTTGAATCAGCGTCACCTTCCATGCCTTTCGCAAGGAAACAGCTCAAAATATTGCGTTTTGCTTCCTCTAATGGTTTAGCTGTATGGTCACCTGTTGCTGCAACAGGCAGATGGCACTGAGACTCGTTGGAGTAGGAATATGCTTTACAATAATTCTTGGGGCGATATTGCAGATTGGATATCATCTCTTCATTGACATCGACGCAGCATTTTTCATTATTTATTAAGTGCAGGCTTTAACTAATCAAGCATTATTGGAGAACACAATGGTCAGTGATCAAGCTATTCAAGTGATTCCATCAGGCGCGGCCCTTGGCGCCGACATTGTCGGTTTGGATTTAAAAGAAGAACTTACACCGGAGAGGTTTGCGGGGATCCTTAAAGCTTGGGATAAACATCTAGTTTTGCGTTTCAGAGGCCAAGACTTAACAGAGGATCAATTTGTGCAGTTCTCAAGCTATTTTGGTGGCCTGGACAAAGCGCCAACCCGACCTGTTAATGGAAGCTATCATCCAACGCGGGAAGAAATTGCCGTCATATCAAACATTGTCAAGAGCGGGGTTGCAATAGGCGGTTTAGGCAACTCAGAATTGGTCTGGCATCAAGACATGACCTATAAAGAGTTGCCTCCTAAAGCCAGTATCTTGTATGGTTTGACCACACCAAAAACAGGTGGCGACACACACTTTTATAACCTTAACTTAGCTTATGAAACATTGCCGACCGCAATACTTGATAAGATTAAAGGCAGAATATGCAAGCATGACGCAACCCGCAATTCTGCAGGTCAGTTACGCGCGGGTTTTGATGAGACTTATGATAATGAAAGCCGTCCAGGCGCTGTCCATCCGATGGTTATAAAGCACCACGCTACAGGCAAAGAATCACTTTACTTGGGACGTCGTCCAAATGCTTGGATAGTTGGGTTGTCTGATGAAGAGAGTGATGAATTGCTAGACGAGATTTGGTATCATATTGAAACAGGTTCACACCACTGGGTGCAGCGATGGCAACCAAACGACATTGTGATTTGGGACAACCGGTACACATTGCACATGCGCGGTGATCTGGATCCAAGTCAGGATCGCTTGATGCATCGGACGCAAATTCGAGATGAAAGAGCGCCACAGGCTGCATAATCCGTAAAATACGTGAACTTCACAAAAACATTTGGATGATACTAGTAGATCGACGTGATTCTTTTCTTGATGGAGGCTAATACAACCCTATTTGGATCATCTTTCGATAAGATATTCATCATTCGAGTACCTGAAATAATCAACATTTTTGTAAAACAGGATTTGAAGCAAATTCATCTTTAACAATTCACCGAGCGTGATTATGGTTATTATGTAAAGGAATAAGTAATCATGAATGATAATACAAATCCGGTATCAGCTGAGCTTGTTGATGCGATAAGCGACGCGTTTAACAGCAATGACATAGACAAGGTTATGTCCTTTTTTGCAGACGATGCGGTTTTTGATCACGCTGCAGGACCAGATGTTCATGGCACTAGTTCCGTTGGCGCTGACGCTATCCGAGCTGTTTTTGGAGATATGTTTGAGCGCGCTAAGAGCGTGAAATGGGAAACCTTGGACACAAGAATTGAGGGGGACAAGGCTATTTGTCAATATCGTCGGACCGCAACTTTCCTCTCAGGGGAGATACAAGATTTTAAAACTGTAGACATCTTAACCTTTCGCGACGACAAAATCATTCACAAAGACACTTATTTCAAACAGGTCACCTAATTGATTGCTAGCTGATTTGTAAAGTTGACGAATTCTGCACTCGAAAGAAATATTTACGCAATGCCATGCGCTCCGCTGCATCAAGATAGCTATGGCGGCTCACCTGGATCGCCGTCCAGCGTTGATTTGCGTCTAAACTCTCCTGCCCAAAACCTTTACACACGCCCTTCTCATAAGAGGTTGCATTGAATGCGGGGCCAGCCAGAACCAGAAAATCAGGTTGACTGCCAGCAGATAAAATAAATAAAATTTCGCCTAGGATTGTACCAGCATCTCCAAACACTTTACTAAAACCTTTATTACCGCTGTTTGTCTCATCGATTGCTCGTTTAAAATTGGAAGCAAAATCTTTTCCTTGATCGATCTCAAAATTTTTATGCTTGGCTAAGTTATCAATAAGCGCACGGCCAGACACAATTTCGGCTAGAGGCAATTTTTCATTGGTTTTGCATTTGGATGATTGTATCTTCATTTGCCCAATCCATCCCTCATCACCACCCCTTCTGACCAGTTGATTGTTTACAAATAGGCTTGCACCCATCCCAGCAGCAACATGAACAAGCATAATGTTGGGTGTTTGGGCGGTTTGGATCTGAATGTTGTCGACGTAACTGATGCAGAGAGCGTTGGCTATATTATCCACAACGACCTCACATGGCAGTTCTTCCTCAATTAGTTTTTGGATATTGATACCTGACCAATTCAATAGTGGCGCTGATAGTAAAACTCCAGACTTTACATCGAATTGTCCAGCTACAACCACCGCACAACCAAGTAACTCACCCGCAGTGGTCTGATTCATTGATAAAAAACTTTTAACCGTTTTCCCAATGAAGTGAGTTGCACCCTCGGGTGTTTTGCTCTCATTTTCAGGAATTGATGCTTCAAAGCGCTTATTCCCAGCAATGTCGATTATGGAAATTTCCTTTGAAAAAGCTGACAAGCAGACCGCCACAACCCAACCGTAATCGGTATTCAAACTGACAAAGCTGCGTCGGCGCCCGAGCATCCTATTACTGGTTATATCACCATCTGATCTGCATATACCTTCGCTGACCAACTCCTTTACTAAACGTGAAACAGACATCAGGGACAGATTAAGTGATTCGGCAATGTCTGGGCGGGAAACCGCAGCACCAGATCGTAACATGCCAAGTATAGCAATTTTGTTCTTATCGCGAATTTCCGTAAGATGCGGCCTACTGACCTTGAAACTCATACTTTTATTTCCCTAATCTACTGATTCTAGACTTGAAAATTTTTACTTTTTTAAGTTTTGTAAGTTCACTAATCAGATTTTGCACCGTAGCAGTGCGAAATAAAACCTTTACGAAACCTTTGCAACCCGTGAGGCTTTTTAACATCATGTTAAAAAATGGAGGTAAAAATGTCGTATAACAAGAAATTTAGTAGGAGGTCAGTTGTGCGCGCTGTCCCAGCCGGTGTCGCACTTTTGGGCATGCCAGCAGTTTGGTCTAGTGCCAGAG
>MDTG01146197.1_pt1 | contig 21970 bp, 24 predicted proteins | sample 811421 | NCBI WGS metagenome assembly MDTG01 (sample SAMN05326645, study PRJNA326480) | marine metagenome | isolation source: seawater | place: Pacific Ocean: South East | collected 2011 | reverse complement strand
TTAACGAATCTAAAAAAAGTACTTATGGATATAAACAAATAGCAGATCAAGTTGGACAATTATTTGCTGATAATAAAATTTTATTAGAAGAATTATTAAATAATTTATTTTATATAGCTGAAGCTGATGGAAATATATCTATTAATGAAATTGAATTTCTCAAATCAGTGGGAAATTCTTTTAATTTAACAGAAAATGAATTTCAAAGAATATTTCATAGCAGGTTAAAAAATAAAGAATCTGATCCTTATAAAGTTTTAGGTGTAAATAGAGATGACAATGATGATATTATTAGAAAAAAATGGATTTTACTTAATAAAGAACATCATCCAGATAATTTAATTGCCAGAGGTATGCCGCAAGAATTTATTGAACAAGCAAATAAAGAGTTATCATCTATAAATATTGCATATGATAAGATTAAAAAATATCGAGGAATTAATTGATATTAAAAGAACTTGAATATAAAGTAATATCTAAAGTATATAAAAAACTTTCACCCTATACTATTAAAACACCATTAATTAATAATTCTAAATATTTAAATTCAATTTTTAATACAAATGTTTTTTTTAAATTAGAATTTTTACAAAATTCTGGCTGTTTTAAAATAAGAGGTGCAATAAATAATATACTGAATTTAGATAAAAAACAGAGAATCAATGGAATAACTGCAGTAAGTGCTGGAAATCATGCTATTGCTTCTTCATATGCTGCTAATTTATTTTCAATAAAAAATAAAATCTTCATGTATGATTCAGCTAATCAATATAGAATTGATAAGGTAAAATCATTAAATGCTAACTTGCAATTAACAAACCCAGTTAATGCATTTAAAGATGTAGAAAAAGCTTCTATTGAAGAAAATTATTATTTTATTCATCCATTTGAGGGCAAATATACTATTCAAGGAACTGCTTCATTAGGTTATGAAATATCCAAGCAAATTGACAATATAGATAATGTAATTATTTCTGTTGGAGGAGGAGGGTTAATTTCTGGTGTAAGCTCTTTAATCAAACAAATTTATCCTAAATGTAAAATTTACGGAGTCGAACCTAAATTTGCCAATGGAATGTCAAAAAGTTTAAAACAAAAGAAACCATTAAAAAAAGTTAATATAAAATCTATTGCTGATAGCTTATGTGCACCATTACATATGCCTTATAGTTTTGCTTTATGTCAAAAATATATTGATCATATGATTACTGTATCAGACAAAGAATTAATCCAATCTATGAAATTTATGTATGAATATTATAATTTAATTCTTGAACCAGCATGTGTAGCTGGCGTTGCTGCACTTTTGGGTCCTTTAAAAAATAGATTTGTAAATCAAAATACCTTAATAATATTATGTGGATCTAATATTGATTTAAAAAGTTGGATAAAACATACTAAATAGATTATTTAAATAATTTTCCACCGGATATAGGTTTAGTAACCCCAGTTGTTGTTGGAATACTTATCGTTAGATTTAAATATGATCTAACTGATAAATATCCAAAAGCTTGAGATTCAAGCATATCACCATCAAGATTTAATTTATCAATCTTAATTATTTTAATATTTTTTAATGCGTTCTTTAAATTTTTCATAATAAATAAATTTTTTCTTCCTCCACCTGTTATTATTAATTTATCAAATTTTTTATTGATTAACTTTAAACTTAATAAAATACTTTCAATAGTCATCTTAGAGGCAGTACATATAGAGTCATTTTTTTTTAATATTTTTAATTTAGTAAAATATTTTTTAAAATATTCTCTATCAAGAGTTTTAGGATATTTTTTGCTAAAAAAAATATCTTGTTTAAATAAATGAATAAGTTCTTCATTAATTTTACCCTTAAATGCATATTTACCATCTTTATCATAATTTTTTTTAAAAAAATAAGATGTTAAATCATCTATTAATGCATTACCTGGACCTATATCAAATGCAGTTAATTTTTTTTTATTCATAAAACTAATATTTGAAACTCCTCCAATATTAATTATAGCTGAATTTTTTGCGAATTTATCAATAATATGTTTATGATAAAATGCTCCAATAGGTGCTCCCAGACCTCCATTTTTAAGGTCGTTTTGTCTAAAATGACCTATAATTTTTAATCCTAATGATTCTTGTATTTTCTTACAATTTCCTAATTGTATTGAGACTTTATTTTCTGGATTATGAAAAACAGTTTGTCCACTAAATCCAATTAAATCTATTTTTGATTTTTTTATATTAAATTCTTTTATGAATTTATTGATTATTTTAATAAATTGATTTGTTATAAAAGTTTCACTTTTATTTGAATTTAAAATTTTATTTTTTTTATTATAAATATCAATTATTTTTTTTAATTTTCTTCTATATATATTGCTGTAATTATATGTTTTTTCAGAAATTATTGAAACTTTATCCTTCCCATTTGTTTTAATGTAACTACAATCAATACCATCCATCGATGTTCCTGACATTATTCCAATGACATTATAAATCTTTTGTATAGACATATTTTTATAATTATTATTTATACTATATTATGATTGATAAAGATAATACACCTAAAGCAATATTTCTAATTATCTTTGGGATGAGTATTTTTGCTTTGCAAGATGCTTTGATTAAATATCTTTCTTTTGATACTAATATTTTTTTAATTTATTTAGTTAGAGCTTTTGTTGGTTTAAGTTTATTAGTATTATTTCTATATATAAAAAATGAACCAATAATATTCAAAACTCATTATCCTAAATTAACTATTTTAAGAGGGGTAGTTTTTTTTCTTTCATTTACCCTTTATTATTTTTCACTATCAAAGCTTTCATTAGCTAAAGCTATAACATTATTTTTTGTTAGTCCTTTTTTTATAACAATATTTTCTGTAATTTTATTAAAAGAAGTAATTGGTTTTCAGAGATGGTTTGCTCTTATTATAGGTTTTATTGGTGTATATTTGGTCATGGAACCAGATTTTAATAATTTTGATATTTATTCGTCTTTTCCTATTTTGTGTGCATTAGGTTACGCACTTACTATGATAATTCAAAAAGTTACATCAGATAAAGATAATCTACATTCCCAAGTATTCCATCTTTATTTTGCAGCTATCTTTTTTTCTTTAATCATAGGAGCTTTTACTGCAGATGGAAAATTTTATGATCCTAATAATATTGAATTTAATTTTTTACTTCAACCATGGAATATTAATAACTTTTCTAATTTATTATTTTTATTTTTGATTGGAATAATAACTGTTTTGGGATTTTTAAGTGTTTTTCAAGCTTATAGAATAGGATCCCCTCCAAGTGTTGCACCTTTTGAATATATAATAATAGTTTGGGGTTTGATAATTAGTTGGTTTTTTTGGGGAGAAACTCTTTCTGTTAGCGGTTATGTCGGATTATTATTTATTGTCTTTGGAGGTCTTTACACTTACGTTAGAGAAATAAAGAAAAAAAAGAAAGTTACCATTGATAAACCCATACGTTAGTAAATTTACACACAATTAATTAACAACTTTCCCACTAAAAAAGGGTTTTAATTTTAAATAATTATTCCCAATAATTCTATTCTAAGATAAATTATAAATGATTGTTACACGCAAAGGTAATAATCAAATATTTAATTGGAAACTTTTAAATATTTATATCGGGAGGAAATGCACGATATAAGGAAAAGACCTAGCTTGCTGGGTCTTTTTTTTTATTCAAAATTATAGAAAAATAATTGTTCATTGTTTTTTTTAAAATTATTAATTAATTCTTTACCTTCATCAGATACTATCCAATCTATATATTTTAATGACAATTTATAATTAATTCTTTTATTTAACTTCGGATTTACTGCAATTATTCCATATTGATTTATAAGAGGTGGTTGATTTTCGCAAACAATTTTTAAATTTGTTTTATTATTGTAATTTATCCATGTAGCTCTATCTGCTAAAGTATAGGCTCTTAATTCATTTGTTACCATTAATGTTGCACCCATTCCTTGACCAATTTTTTTATAATTATTTAATTCTTTTTCTGGATCTATATTTGCTAACTCCCATAATTCTAATTCTTTATAATGAGTTCCACTTTTATCACCTCTAGAAATAAAATTTAAATTATTTCTATCAATGATTTTCAAAAAATCTTCAATTTTTTTACAATTATTTTTATTATTTTTAGGACCTATTATTATATAATCATTATACATTAACTCATATCTTATAATTCCATAACCATTTTTAATAAAATCTAATTCAGATTCTTTATGATGTATTAATAATATATCCGCATCTCCTTTTTTTCCCAATTCTAATGCTTGACCAGTTCCTACAGAAATTACATGAATTTTAACATTATTTTTTTTTTTTCAAAAAATTTATTAATGTAATTTAAAAAACCGCTATCGTATGTAGATGTTGTACTTGCTAATATTAATCTTTCTTTACTATGTACATTGGTAAATAATAATGAGATAACAACAAAATATAATATTATTTTTATTTTCATAGATATAATATATTTAATAATTATGTATTTATTTTATAATAAATTAATTGATATAATAATAAAAGAAATAATTCCTAAAACAAAAAAATCAGTATTAAAAGGTAATAAAATATTTGGAGCTGCTATTATAGATAAAAAAAGTTTATCTACATTAACAGTAGGATGTAATAATGAATTATCAAATCCTTTATTTCATGGAGAAATAGTTACTTTAAATCAGTTTTTTAAATTAAAATTTAATAACAAAATTAATGTTTCTGATTGTATTTTCTTATCTACTCATGAACCTTGTTCTTTATGTCTTTCAGGAATTACTTGGTCTGGTTTTAATAATTTTTATTATTTTTTTCCTTATTCTAAAACAAAAACAAATTTCAATATTCCACATGATCTCAATATATTAAATAAAATTTTTAGGATAAAAAATGGAAAATATATTCCTAAAAATGATTATTGGAAAAGTTATTCAATTATTAAAGAAATAAACAAACTTAATATAAAAGATCGTGAAAAAATGAATATAAGAATACAAAAAATTAATAAAGAATATGAAAATTTATCAAAATTATATCAAAAAAATAAAAAAAACAATTTGATTCCTTTAAATTAACTTTAAGAATTTTAATTTTTGATGTATAAATTAATAAACGGGAGATACTGATTATCAGAGCCGAAGGAGCAAATACCCATAAACTCTCAGGCAAAAGGACCGTTCAAATAAACTCTGGAAAATGAGCTTTAGCTCTACCGAAGGTGTAAAGTTTAATTACTAATCTCTCAGGTTCCATGACAGAGGGGTGAAAAAAAGAGAGTTTATTGTCTGATTTAAAAAAAATATTCTTAAATGAATTTCATAAGAAAAATTATGCAAAATTTGTTTCTTTTGCAGGATATTCAATGCCAATTAATTATGAAGATGGAATAATTAAAGAACATTTACATACGAGAAGTTCTGCAGGTCTTTTTGACATATCTCATATGGGACAAATTTTAATACCATTTAAAGAATATAATATTAATAAAATTTATGAAATGATTCCTTTGGATTTTAAAAATTTAATAAATAATAAATCATATTATTCTTTTATATTAAATAAAAATGGGGGAATAATTGATGATATAATTTTATCAAAAATACTTCTTGATAATAAAGATTACATATTAATTGTTTATAACTCTTCAAGAAAAGAATTAGTAGAAAATCTTATGAGTGATAGAATTAAAGACATTTTAATTTTAAATGAGTATTCATTAATTGCAATCCAAGGACCTGATTCATCAAAAATAATGGAAAAATTTGATAATCAAATATCAAATATTTCTTTTTTAGAAACATCAATTATAAATTATTTAAATAGTGATATAATAATTAGTAGAAGCGGATATACTGGAGAAGATGGATTTGAATTAATAATCTCTAATAAAATCATTAATAAGTTTATTGAAGAATTGATGTTTTTTAAAGAAATAAAATTATGTGGATTGGGATGTAGAGACTCATTAAGACTTGAAGCAGGTTTAAGTTTATATGGAAATGAATTAAATGAAAATATTACTCCTGTTGAAGCAAATTTACTTTGGGCTATTTCAAAAAATAGAATACAAAAACTTGATTTTAATGGGTGTGAGAATATTATTTTGCAAATTAAAAATAAGAATTATCCTATTAAGATTGGAATAGAAACATTAAATAAATCTATATTAAGATCAAATATGGAATTATTTAATCAAGAAAATGAAAATATTGGAATTATTACAAGTGGGGGCTACAGTCCTTCACTTAACAAGTCAATTGGTATCGCTTATGTTAAAAATTATTCTAATGAAAATTTTAAAAAAATGTTTTGCAATATAAGAAATAAATTGGAAGAAATAAAAGTTTCACAACTACCTTTTATTAAACATAATTATTATAGGAGAAAGATATGAAAGATAGAAAATATTCAAAAGATCACGAATGGGTATTTATTGAAAATAATATTGCTACAGTTGGAATTACTGATCACGCACAAGAAAGTTTAGGAGATATAGTTTTCGTTGAATTGCCAGAAATAGGTAAAGATGTTTCGTCAGGAAATGAAGTAAGTGTTATAGAGTCAGTTAAGGCCGCATCTGATATTTTCACTCCCATAGATGGAAAAATTATAGAAACAAATAATAAATTAAATGATGATGCTTCAATTATTAATAAAGATCCAGAAAATGAAGGATGGATATTTAAAATAGAGATATCTAATTCAAAAAATTTAGATGATTTAATGAGTTTAGAGCAATATAATGAATTTTTAAAACAAAACAAATGATTGATATAAATACTTTTTCTAGCAGACATATAGGTCCTCGCAATCAAGATATCAAAAAAATGTTAGAAGAAATTGATTGCTCTTCTTTAGATGATTTGATCAATAAAACTGTACCAAACAAAATATTAACTAAAAAGAGTTTAAATTTAAGACCGGGTATGAGTGAACAATTTAATAAAGTAAACATGCAATTACTTTCTATTAAAAACACATTTCAAAAATCTTATATTGGCTTAGGTTATCACGGAACTATTACTCCAAGTGTAATTTTAAGAAATATTCTTGAAAATCCTGGATGGTATACTGCATACACTCCATATCAACCTGAAGTTTCTCAAGGTAGATTAGAAATGCTTATGAATTTTCAACAAATGATAATTGATTTAACAGGAATGGAAATATCGAATGCATCTTTACTTGATGAAAGTACAGCTGCTGCAGAAGCAATGATGTTAGCATACAAACAAAAAAATAAATTAAAAGATACTTTTTGTATTCAAAATAATTGTCATCCTCAAACATTATCAGTATTAAAAACAAGAGCTGAACCATTAGGAATTAAAATTTTAATTTCAGATAAGCCAAACGGAGATACTTTTGCTTGCCTTATTCAAAATCCTGATACCTTCGGTGAAATTGCAGATTTAGATAAATTAATAAAACTGAATAAAGATAACAATTCTTTAACTATTATAGCAGCTGATATTATGAGTTTAGTTTTAATGAAATCTCCAGGTGAATTAGGAGCTGATATAGTAATTGGAAGTAGTCAAAGATTTGGGATTCCTATGGGTTTTGGGGGACCTCATGCTGCTTTTTTTGCAACTAAAAATGAATATAAAAGACTAATACCCGGAAGAATAATTGGCGTTTCAGTAGATAGAAATAATAATAAATCTTTTCGAATGGCTTTACAAACAAGAGAGCAGCACATCAGAAGGGAAAAAGCTACTAGCAATATTTGTACTGCTCAAGCTTTATTAGCAATTATGTCAGCCGCTTATGCTATTTATCATGGTCCTGAAAGATTAAAAACTATAGCTTTGACAATACATCATAATGCTTGTTTTCTTAAAAAAGGTTTAGAATATCTTGGTTTTAATTGTCTATCAAACAAATTTTTTGACACTTTAAAAATCAAAACTAATGATAAATCTAAATACTGGGTTGATAAATCTATTAAAGAAAATATAAACTTTAGATATATTGATAAAGATTGTTTTTCTATTAATTTAGATGAAACTACATCTCTTGAAGATGTAGATAATCTAATTAAATTTTTTAATGAGAAAAATATTGAATTTAATTACAAAAAAATAAATGATTTAGTTAATGTAGAACAAATTTTTGATTCTAAATTAAAAAGAAATGATGAAATTTTAAGTCATCCTATTTTTAATATATATCATTCAGAAACAGAAATGATGAGATATCTTAAATTTTTAGAAAATAAAGATATTGCTTTAAATCAATCTATGATTCCTCTTGGATCATGTACTATGAAGTTAAATTCTGCTTCTGAAATGCTTCCTATAACTTTAAAAGGTTTTTCTGATGCGCATCCTTTTTTACAACCTGAACAAAGATTAGGTTATTCTCAATTAATGAAAGAACTTATTTCTATGTTAAAAGAAATTACAGGTTTTGACACAATATCATTGCAACCTAATGCTGGTGCTCAAGGAGAATTTGCGGGATTATTAGCAATAAAAAAATTTCATGAATCAAAAAATGATTTCAACAGAAATATTTGTTTAATCCCAAGTAGTGCTCATGGAACTAATCCAGCTAGTGCCCATATGTGTGGAATGTCAGTAGTAATCGTGAAATGTGATAGTAATGGCAATGTTGATATAGATGATTTAAAAATTAAAATTAAAGAAAATCAAAATAATTTATCAGCATTAATGATTACGTATCCATCTACCCATGGAGTTTTTGAAGAAACTATAGTTGAAATTTGCAATTTAATTCATGATGTAGGTGGACAAGTATATATGGATGGTGCTAATTTAAATGCTCTAGTAGGAATAGCAAAACCTGGTAATTTTGGACCTGATGTATCACATATTAATTTACACAAAACATTCTGCATACCTCACGGCGGTGGCGGACCAGGAATGGGGCCAATTGGAGTAAAAAAACATTTAATTCCTTTTTTGCCCGGACATCCATTAATAGATAATGAAATTGGTATACAAAAACAGGAAGCTGTTTCAGCTGCACCATGGGGTAGTGCATCTATCCTTCCTATATCTTATTCATATATATCAATGATGGGTTCAGAAGGTCTAAAAAAAGCTACTCAAGTTGCAATATTAAATGCTAATTATATAAAAAAGAAATTAGATCCTTATTTTCCAATTCTTTATAGAGGTAAAAATAATATGGTAGCGCATGAATGCATCATAGATATTCGACCATATAAAGAATTGTATAATATTACTGAAGAAGATGTTGCAAAAAGATTAATAGATTACGGTTTTCATGCTCCTACTATGTCTTTTCCTGTACCGGGAACTTTAATGATAGAACCAACAGAAAGTGAATCAAAAGAAGAAATAGATAGATTTTGTGCAGCAATGATATCAATTTATCAAGAAATACAAAATATTAAAGATAATATTTTTGATAAAGAAGATAATCCTCTTAAAAACGCTCCTCATACAATGGATGAAATATCAGCTGATAAATGGAACCATAAATACACTAGACAAGAAGCAGCATTCCCAATCTCTTATTTAAAAAATAAGAAGTATTGGCCTCCAGTTTCTAGAATAGATAATGTTTATGGAGATAGAAATTTATTTTGTGCATGCCCACCATTGGAAGATTATGAAAATATGAAAAAGTCTGCATAATCTATTTATGATTTATCTTAACTTACTTTTTATTTTTATCATTTTAATTTTTATTCATGAATTAGGGCATTATATTGCTGCTCGTTTTTTTGGAGCTAAAGTTACTGATTTTTCAATTGGATTTGGAAAAACATTATTTTCTTATACTGACAAAAATCAAACTAAATGGAAATTTTCTATTCTACCATTAGGAGGATATGTAAAAATAAAAGGTTTAGAAAATATTTTTCAAAATGTAGAAAATGACAATATTGATGATAATTCTTTTCAATCTTTGACTCTTATTAAACAAATAATTATTTTATTAGCAGGAAGCCTATTTAATATTATATCAGCTTGGTTATGTTTGTTTTTTATATTATTTTTTTTTGGAATAATTAGTTTTTCTTCAGAAATTGGAAAAGTATTAGATAATTCGCCTGCTGAAATTAATGATTTAAGAGTTGGTGATATAATTACTGAAGTTAATGGATATAAAATAAATAGTTTTGATGAAATATCTAATGCAATTAATAATTCTTTTATTTCTATTCAAATAATTAGAAACAACAATATTATCAATAAACAATTTGAATTAGAAATAAATAATGAAACTAATAGATATTTTATTGGAATAGGGAGTACTAATAATACAAACATTGAAAAATATTCATTTAATAAATCTTTTTTACAGTCTATATATTTTGTTCCCAATTATTATATTGCCACATTTGATTATTTAGTAAAATCAATAAATAATAATACTCTTACAAATGAATTATCTGGGCCAATAGGTATCGTTAAGATGGCAGATCAACTTATGTTAGATAAAATTAAAGGAATATTATTCTTATTTATTATGATTTCTCTTTTTGTAGCAATATTTAATTTATTTCCTATACCTCTATTAGACGGAGGGCATATAATTTATTTTACCCTTAGATCTATGTTTTCAAACGCTCTTCCTCAGGTAGTTACAAGATTATATATAGTTATTGGCATAAGTATCATTTCTTTTCTTTTTATACTTGTTACTATTAATGATATTTTTTATAAATAAATAACAAAAGGTAAATATTATGACTAATTTTGAAAAGGTAAAAGAATTTATGAGGACATTTGGTCAAGAAGTTAAAGATAAATCTGAGTTTCCAAATGAAAAAATTATAGAATTAAGAAAAAAACTTATTGAAGAAGAATTTGATGAACTAAAGCAAGCAATCAATGAAAAAGATTTGGTTGAAGTTGCTGATGCTTTAACTGATATTTTAGTTGTAACTTATGGTGCAGGAGTTGCTTTTGGAGTTAATTTAGATAAATGTTTCGAAGAAGTACATAGGAGCAATATGAGTAAACTTTCAGAAGATGGCAAACCTATTTTTAATGAATTTGGTAAAGTAATGAAAGGTCCAAACTACTCTAAACCTAATTTAAAGCAATTTTTATAAATAAATATGTTTAAATATTTTGATATTTATTTAATATAATCAAATTATGAACATAATAACTGATATTATACTTCCTATTGCTTTAGCATTTATAATGTTTTCATTAGGATTGGGATTAAAAGTAAATGATTTTTCTAGAATAATATTTAAACCAAAAGAATTTTTTATAGGTTTTTTCTCTCAAATTATAATACTACCTCTTGTTGCAATTATTTTAGTTTTAATATGGCCATTACCTTCTGAAATTGCAATTGGAGTAATGATAATTGCTTGTGCTCCTGGAGGTGCGACATCAAATATTTTAACTTCTTTCGCTAAAGGGGACGTTGCTTTATCCATTTCTTTAACAGCCGTAATTAGTATTTTATCTGTAATTTCTATTCCACTAGTTCTCTCATTATCTCTATCAATATTAGGTCAAAATTATATGCCAGGTGTATCACTTCTCGATATAGCCTTAAAAATGTTTATTATTGTAACTGTACCAGTAATTATAGGAATGTTATGTAGTAAAATTTTGAATTCATTTCAAAAAATTTCTAAATCAATATCTACGATCTTATTTTTTTTAGTATTGATAGGAGCTATTTTAGCGGAAAGAGAAAATGTAATTTCTTATTTTGCTCAAGCAGGGACAATAACATTAATTTTAAATATCATTATGATGTTTATTGCTTATAATTTAAGCAAGATTTTTATATCAAATGCATCACAACAACGATCGATAACTATAGAATGCGGACTTCAGAATGGAACATTAGCACTGGTAGTTGCAAATGTATTTTTTGATGGAGGGGCTTATTTAATTCCAGCAGCTACTTATAGTTTAATTATGTATGCTACTGCTTTACCTTATATTTATTATTTAAGAAAAAACTAATCTTTTATTTTATAACCTTTTTCAAAACTAAAATATATTATTCCAATACATGTAAATAAGATAATAAAAATTGTAGAAATGCTTGTCCATATACTGACATCCGCAATTTCATAAAAACTCCATCTAAAACCGCTTACTAAATATAATACTGGGTTTAATAATGAAATTTTTTGCCAAAATAAAGGTAACATATCGATTGAATAAAAGCTTCCACCTAAAAAAACTAATGGAGTTATAACTAAAATTGGAATTAGTTGAAGTTTTTCAAAATTATCAGCCCAATACCCAATTATAAATCCAAATAAACTAAAAGTAATAGCCGTCAGAAAAAGAAAAAATATCATTACAAATGGATGTGCAATTGATAAATCAACAAATAAATTAGCTGTAACAATAATAATTATTCCAATAATTATCGATTTTGTTGCTGCTGCTCCAACGAAACCAAGGATTATCTCAAAACTTGATAAAGGGGCAGCAAGAAGTTCATATATAGTTCCTGTAAATTTTGGAAAATAAATACCAAAAGAAGAATTGCTTATACTTTGCGTTAATAAAGTTAACATAATCATACCTGGAACAATAAATGATCCGTAATTTATTCCTCCTACTTCTGTGATTCTTGAGCCTATTGCAGAACCAAAGACGACAAAGTATAGTGAAGTAGAAATTAAGGGAGATGCAATGCTTTGAAAAAGAGTTCTTCGCATTCTATCCATTTCATGTAAGTATATAGCTTTAACTCCTTGTATGTTCATTTTCTGAATCCTTTAATAAATTAACAAAAATATTCTCTAGAGAACTTTGTTCAGTTTTTATATCACTTAATTTGATTTTTTCTTCTCTCAATACTTGTAATAATGAAGTAATACCTAAATTTTCATTTTTAGTATTATATACATATGTCAATGTCTTTTCATTATTATTTAAAATTGTATTAAATTTCTCTAAAGAAATAGGTAATTTATCTATCTTGTTTTGTAAATTAATTATAAGTTTTTTTTGACCTAACTTTTTAATTAATTCTTTTTTTTGATCTACTTTTATCAATTTTCCTTTATTAATAATTCCTATTCTATCAGCCATTTCTTCAGCTTCTTCAATATAATGAGTTGTTAGAATAATTGTCACTCCATTTAATTTTAACTTTTCTATAATTTTCCACATATCTCTTCTAAGTTCAACATCCACACTTGCAGTTGGCTCATCTAAAAATAAAATTTTTGGATTATGAGATAGTGCTTTAGCTATTAATAATCTTCTTTTCATCCCACCTGATAATTCTCTTAATTTATTGTCTTTTTTATCCCACAAAGACAAAGTTTTAAGTAATGATTCTATATATGAATCGTCTTTTTTTTTCCCGTAAAGACCTCTAGAATAAGAAACATTATTAAAGACTGTTTCAAATGCTTCTACTGTTAATTCTTGTGGCACTATTCCAATTAATGAACGAGTTTTCCTAAAATCTTTAATTATATCATAATTATTAACTTTTATAATTCCAGAAGATGGTTTGACTATGCCACAAATGATATTTATTAATGTTGATTTTCCTGCTCCATTAGGACCTAGTAAACCAAAAATTTCTCCTTTTTTAATATTTAAAGATAAATCATTAATTGCAATAAAATTATTAGAATATTTTTTATTAAGATTTTGTATAGAGATAAAATTATCCATTAAATACTAAATATATTCAAATTTTATTATTTCAATATTTTCGAAATTTACGCTAATTTTGTCGTTTTTATTTAATTTTACTGCTGGAGTGCATGTTCCTGTACTAATTAAATAGTTATTTAATATAGCTTCATTTTTTTCAGATAAATGATTAATAATCCATAATAATGATTTTATTGGATTTCCAAGTACATTTGAAGAATTTCCTTTATGAATTATCTTGTCATTAACATTTACTTCTACTTTATGATTTTCTAAATTTATATCTTTAATATCAGTTTCTTTTTTTCCTTTAATCCAATATTCAGATCCACCATTTGAAGCTATTATGTTAAATATTCCTATTTTATTAATTTCTCCTTGAAATCTAAAGTCTACTATTTCTATTGAAACTATAGTTGATTTTATAAATTTTTTAATTTGTTCAAGATTAAATGGTGCTTTTGAAATATCAATATCTTGATTAATTCTAAAAGAAAATTCTGGTTCGAAGTAGGGATTAGTAAAATCTTTGGATTTTAATATACAACCATTATCATTTGAAAAATTAGAAAATAAATTACCATAAAAAGGAGTTTCTATATTTAATTGTTTTTGTGCTTCTAGATTTGTGCAACCAACTTTTTTTCCAATGATTTGATTATTATTTAAATTAAGATATAGTTTTTTTAATTCATTTTGTATTAAGTATGCTTCATTGATATTGCTTGGTATACATTTATTTGGTAGTGATTTTATTAAAGTTTTATTGAGTCTACTTTCTAAAAGAAGATTTGAAGCTTTTATTATATTTTGTTTATCCATAATCTTACTATTATTTAATTTAAATATTGTATTTTATTATAATTTATCTAAATAATTCAAGTCATAAAGAAAATAATTTAATAATTATATTATATATATGGCTGATTTTAGATTTTTTGATAGTAGGCAAAAATATTTACTTTTTGTTACTACTACTAATGAAAAAACTATAATTGCTGAAAAAATAGATCCTATTATTAAAACCCTTATCCCAAAAAAACCAGCTCTTAAAATATTTGATGCTGGTTTAGGTGATGGAACCTTACTTATGAACGTTTTAAGAAATTGTCATAGAAAATTTCCAACAATTCCTTTTTTAGTTGCAGGTAAGGAAGTTAGTATGGAGGATGTAAGACTTACAATAGAAAAATTGGCTGATAGATTTATAGAACATCCAAATATGGTTTTTGTTCTAACAAATTTACATTACAATGAATCAACTTCCTTAAAATCAAATAATAAAAGAAAACAAAAGAATTTTTTTTTTAAAAATGTTCCTTTAAAAGGTAATTCATCTTCTGAATTTAATTATCAACTTAGTAAATTAGATCCTATATTAAAAAAAGCTTGGCAAGTTGAAAGAAATCCAAAGAATGGTAATACAACCTATAAACAACCATCAGCACTAATAATATATAGACAAGATCATGAAATGACTCTTCATCACATCATGCCTAAAAAAAATAATGAAAAAATTTTATTTGATTTAATTGTTGCCTCACAACCATATAGATCACGTATAACTGAAAAACAAAAGTATAATTATGTAATAAAACCAATGATAGAATCTCTTAATACAAATGGAAAATTAATAGTCACTCATGCTTTTGGAAATGATCCAGCTACAGAATTAGTTAAAAAATTATGGCCTAAAGACAATCCTTTTCCAAATCTTGGAAATGAAATTATAAAATATATTAAAGATAATATTGATCAATCATATTTAAAACAGTTAAAATTTCATAAACCAAAAATTTTTAAATATAATTTAAGAGCTTTACCAAATGAAATAGAGGACGGCATATCAACTTCTTTAATATTTTCTGCTTGGAATAATATAAATTATGTTACACAAATTAATGATAATAAAATAAAAGAAGCAGAAAAAAATAATAAGTGTTTTGAAATTTTATCAAATATACTTAAAAAAAATGATGGGCTATATTTTAATAATGAAATGCTATTAATAGAAAAAAAATAAATATAGCCCTAAATCAAATTATGAAGGATCTGGAATTTTTCTTAAATAAGGTTTTATTGTTTCCCATCCATCTGGAAATAAATCTTTTGCCTCTTCATCTTTAACAGATGGCTTAATAATTACTTTTTCACCTTTTTTCCAGTTAACAGGAGTTGCAACGGGATGATTGGATGTTAAAAGCATAGAATCTATAACTCTAAGAATTTCATCGAAATTTCTCCCAGTAGTCATAGGATATGTCAGATATAGTTTAACTTTTTTATCAGGACCAACAATAAATACAGTTCTAACAGTTTCATTATCCATAGCAGTTCTTCCATCAGAACTTCCTTCTATAGATGTTGGAAGCATATTGTATAATTTTGATATTTTCATATCAGTGTCTGCAACAACTGGAAAACTTGGTTTAAAACCTGATATATCTTTTATATCATCTAACCATGAAGATGTTTCATCCACTGTATCAACACTTAATCCAATGACTTTTACATTTCTTTTGTCAAATTCAGGTTTTAATTTCTCAACCTCACCTAATTCCGTTGAACATACTGGAGTTTTATATCGAGGATGACTAAAAAGAACTGCCCAACCATTACCAACCCAATCATGAAAAGATATATCGCCTTCAGTTGTTTTCGCATTAAAATCTGGAGCTGTATCATTTATTCGTAAACTCATTTTGCCTCCTAAAAAATAAATGTTTATAAAATTTTAATATATTATATTCATATATATTAAAATTATGATTTTTAGGCAATTTTTTGACAATATTTCATCCACTTATACTTACGTTATATCTAGTGGTCAGGGCAGGGAAGCCTTAATTATTGATCCCGTTTTGGAAAAAGTTGATCAATATATTAAATTGCTTAACGAATTAGATCTAAAATTAGTCAAAGTAATCGATACACATATACACGCAGACCATGTATCTGGCATAGGTGAATTAAGAAAGAAAACTAAATGCATTACATTAATGGGTGAAAGAGCTCCAGCTGATATTGTTTCAATGTATGTAAAAGACAATGAAAAAATTCAGATAGAAAAAATAGAATTAAAAACATTATATACACCAGGTCATACTGATGATTCTTACAGTTTTTTAATGAATGATAGAGTTTTTACTGGTGATACTCTTTTAATAAAAGGAACAGGTAGAACAGATTTTCAAAACGGAGATCCATATGATTCATATAATTCAATATTTGAGAGATTATTAAAACTACCTGAAGATACCTTAATTTATCCTGCACATGATTATAAAGGTGAAAATGTTAGCACAATTGGAGAAGAAAAAAAATTTAACCCTAGGCTACAAGTATCTTCAGCAGAAGAATATGCTAGCATTATGAATAATTTAAATCTAAGTAGTCCTGAAATGATGGATATAGCAATTCCAAAAAATATTTTTCCTAGAATGAAATATGAATAATTAATTATTTAATATCCATATTTAACCATTTTATAGCATCTTCTAATCTATCATCTCCCCAAAATAATTCATTTCCTATTATAAAACTAGGGCTGCCAAATATTTTTTTTTCTTTGGCTAATTCAGTTTGTTTTTTATATCTATCAACTATTAAGTCAGTTTTTGCTTTCTCAATTGTTTCCTCTGCCTTCAATCCTAATAGTTTTAAAATGTTAGTTAAGTTAGGCTCAATACCTGGTTCAAGTCCTTCTTGAAACCATTTTTTATATGTAAATCTAACATAATCTACTATCCAACCTTCTTCCATTGCTATTATTGCAATTTGATTTACTAAATCAAATTCTTTCAACGGATATGGTGCTGGTACTTTGGACTTTATACCGTAAAGTTTAGATCGTCTTTCTATATCTCTCCACATATAATTTGATTTATTTTTTTTGGGAGGAGGGGTAAAAGGTACGTTTTCCATCTCAATCATTATTTGTCTAACACTGAAAGGTTTCCAAATAAAATTTATATTATGTTCAATTGATATTTCTGGTAATCTTTCTACAGATAAGTATGTATATGTACTACCTATTGAAAACCAGAATTCTATTTCTCGCATTTTATTAGTTATATACTATATATAATAAATATAATTATCATAAATTAATATTATATGGGCAAAATCTTACATTCGGACACTTCTTTTAATTGGATATGTATAAATACTTGGAAAAAAAGTAGCTATAATACTTTGTGGTGCTTACTTGGCTGCAGTATAGGTGATTTTGGAACTATACTTTTTTTTCAATATTCTGATTTTCAAATAAGCACATTTATAATTATGACATTAGCTATAATTAATGGAATAATCACAAGTATTTTGTTGGAAACAATTATTCTTTTAAAGCAAATGAATTTTTATAGAGCTTTAAATACCGCATTTGGTATGAGCTTTATATCAATGATTACTATGGAATTAGTAATGAATATTACAGATTACCTAATAACAGGTGGTGCATTTATTTATTTGTGGATAATTCCAATTATGCTATTTTTTGGTTTTTTTTCAGCTTTACCTTACAATTATTGGAGATTAAAAAAATATGAAATATCATGCCATTAATTAATAGATTGATGTAATATTTTTAAAAACTGCTAAGCTAATTTGAATTATTAAAATAGGAGATTTTATGGATAATAAATGGACTTGGATTATTGGAGCAATAATTATAATTGCAATTATTATTTATTTTGTAACTCAGTAAAATTTTTAAGGCATTTCCTCCCTAAAAAATTATACTTTAAATTTCTTTGTAGTAGCTATGTATACTCCTAGAGTGCTTAATAATAATCCAAAAATATCATAGTTGGTTATATTTTCATTTAAAAACACCCAAGCCATAATAGCTGAAATTGGTGGAATTAAAAAAAATAAGTTTGAAGTTTGACTTGCTGTCCCTATTTTAATTAAATACATGAGTATAGTAAAGGCACCAAAAGATATTACTAGTATCTGCCAACTCATTGATAGAATAAAATTTAAATTAAATTTTATAAAAGGATCTTCTATTATTAACATTATAATAAATAAAAATATACTTGCAGCAATAGCTTGATAAAAGTTATTTACTGAAAGTGGAAGTTTTCCACTTAATTTTTTTTGCCAAAGAGTGGCAATTGTAGCTGCTAATAATGCTATAAAGGAAAAAAATATTCCTATTAAGGGTATGTTTATTCCTACGTCATATCCTAATACTATTATTGTTCCTGTAAATCCTAATGCAATTCCTATCCATTGTTTCCATGTAACATTTTCTTTTAATATAGGTCCAGCCAATATATTTGTTAAGATAGGATGCATAGAAACAATCAAAGCTGAAATGCTAGCAGGTAGTCCGACAGAAATAGAATAAAAGACTCCTCCTAAATATAGACCGTGAAATAAAATACCTGATATAGATGCTTCAATTATTAATTTAATTTTTACAAAAATTTTTTCTTTTAAATATAATGAAAAAAAAAGAAAACCAGCGGCAACTATAACGAATCTAAAGCCTAATGAAACAAAAGGGGACGCATTATCAACTATTATTTTCCCAGATATAAATGCTGAAGACCATAATATTATAAAAATAAAACTTAATAATTGTGTCATATAGTAAAAAAATTTAGAATATTATTTATACTAATAAAATTGTTATAGATACTAAGTTAAATAAAACACCCTATGAATAATTTACTTGTAATAACACATGATGATTGTTTACTTAAAAATAACGGTAACGCTCATCCAGAAAGAAAGGAAAGATTAGAAACTATTGTAAATTCTATAAAAGAAATAAATGATATCAAAATTGAATTTAAAGAAGCTTTTTTAGCGAAACTACCTATAATTTCATTAGTTCACCCTGAAAACTATATAAAAAATATATTTTCTAAAATACCAAAAGAAGGGATAATTTCCGTTGAGGAAGAACCTTATGCTGATACATTTTTATGTCCATTTAGTAAAAATGCTATTTTAAGATCATGTGGATCAGGAATTAATGCATCTGATTATCTAGTTAAAGAAAATATAAAAAAAATTTTTTGTGCAGTAAGGCCTCCTGGTCATCATGCTGAAACTACAAGAGCAAATGGGTTTTGCTTTCTAAATAATATAGCAGTTACAGCAAGATATTTGCAGAAAGAATATCAAGTAGGTAAAATAGCAATTATTGATTTTGATGTTCATCACGGAAATGGAACTCAAGAAATTTTTTACAGCGATAGAAGTGTGGCTTATGGATCTATTCATCAATTTCCATTATTTCCTGGAACAGGTTCAGAAGATGAAATAGGTATTGGAAATATATTTAATGCACCTATACAATCTAATACAAGTGGAGATGATTTCATAAAGATATTAGAAAACAAAATATTAAATAAAATTGATAATTTTAAACCAGAAATAATCTTAATTTCAGCAGGATTTGATGCCCATAAAAGAGATCCTTTAGCTCAAATAAATTTAGAATCTGATCATTTTAATATTATTACAAAAAAAATTGTTGAAATAGCAAATACTCACTGTGATGGAAAAATAATATCTTTCTTAGAAGGCGGATACGATCTTACTGCATTATCAGAATCAATAAAAGAACATTTAAATGCACTAATTTTTAATTAACTCCCTATATAACTATACATAATTTTTCTTTTTATTGAATTATACCGATGCTCAAATAAATAAATTCCTTGCCATATTCCTAAAATAATTTTTCCTTTATTTATTGGCACTGTTAACGAGGTTTGAGTTAGCATATTTTTAATATGAGCAGGCATATCATCATCGCCTTCATAACTATGTTTATATAAAGATGAATTTTCCGGCACTAATTTTAAAAAAAAACTATTTATATCATCTAAAATTTCTGAACTAGCATTTTCCATTATTGTTAAAGAGGCAGAAGTATGTAAAATAAATAAATTAAGATGCCCATTTAATAATTTATTCTTTTTAACCCAATTTTTTGTTTCATCTGTAATTTCATACATTCCTTTGCCATTTATATTAAATGACAAGGTATCAGAAATATTTTTCATTAGATTAAAAATGAATATCCTATTTAATCCAATCAATATTATACATAACTTCGTTACGTCTAAGAATTGGCAAAGTAAAAGGACCATTATATATAGCCTTGATAGGTATTGAATTAGGTTTTATACCATCCTTAATTAGAGCTTTATCTAAAATTTTTTTATGTTTGATAAAATTTCTATTATTTGTTCTACCAGTATAACGAAGTACTGCATAATATCCTGCATCTATAGTAGAAATATTTATATTTTGATCATTGGGAGTAGGGACGTTTTGTAAAGTGAAGCTAGCAGGTAAAAAAAATTGCATAACCATTTTATCGCCTTCTTTCTCTTCTGTAACAGGGGTAGTCATCTTTATTTCTTGGTTCAATTCGTTAGATCCAGTGATATATTTAAAAAGTTTTCTGAAACCACTGCTATCATTTGTGTCATAAGTGGTTTTTGCTACCAATCTCTTTGGATATTGTCTAATTTCGTAAATTTCAGTCTTTTTAACAACTTTAAAGCTACTTTCTTCATATGACATTGCTTCTGAATAAATAAATAAGGATATAAAGCAAATAATTCTAGATAATATTTTTGACATTTATTAATATTTAAATAATCTTATTATAATAACAGTCAAATATTAGCTGATTTATCAGATTTTCATTTAATTAAGAACTTACTTTAATATTATTTAATAAATATATGAAATATAATAATATTTAAAATATTATATTATTAACTATCATTATTTATAATTTTTACATAATTTTATCTAAAAGGGCTTTTTTACTTAATTTTCCATTAATTCTCATATTATATCTATATACTGTATAATGTTACACGTGAAATTCCATATATAGTTTGTATATTAATATTATATATTAAATATTAGTTATTAATTATTGAAATATAATAATATAATAATATTATTGACAATATGTTACGATAATCGTAATTATCGTATTATATAAAATATGGTTAAAATAACAATAAATGACAATGTTACAAAGCTTAAAGAAAAATCTAAAGCTAAGAATACACAGGATAAATACGAAGGAGACTGGCTTAAGTTCATAGATTATTGCAAAAAAAAATATAAATGCAATCCACTTGACGTTGATGATTTAGATTCAGCATATGCTTTAACTGCTAACTATATGTATTGGCTTCACGAAGATCCAGAAGCTAAAATACTTAAAGGATCAAGTAATATTCCTGGAAGGGAAAAATTGAATAACAACCCCTACTCCTCAACAGCTTACAAAGCTTCAACAATCCAAAGAATTTTAGCATCAATTGCATACAAATATCGTCTAAATAAT
>MDTG01332850.1_pt1 | contig 21974 bp, 16 predicted proteins | sample 811421 | NCBI WGS metagenome assembly MDTG01 (sample SAMN05326645, study PRJNA326480) | marine metagenome | isolation source: seawater | place: Pacific Ocean: South East | collected 2011 | reverse complement strand
TTCCACCAATTTAGTGGTTTAGGCCAAATTTCTTTTAAATGATTAACTAAAACATTTTTTTCCATTATTATGATTTTTTCTGTAATAAATTTCTCATATAAATTAATTATTTTTGGGTCAATGTTCGAAGTAAATTTTCTTGTGGTAAAAACGATGTTAGGTTTTCCACAATGCATTGCTTGATAAAACGAAGTCTGGAAATCCATATTAATTATAACTTTTGACTCATCAAAGCAATTTTCTAATTTTTTTATTGTACAAATCTTACTTTCATTAAAATCCTCATTTATTCTCTCTTTCATCAACCATCTATGAGAGTTATTTGGGTGCATTCTAAATTTTAAGTTATTGTAAATTTCATTTGGAAGCTTTTTTAAAGCACGCAGACTCTCATATTCGTAAATTGATTGATCGCTTTTTACATCATAATGGAGTTGATGATTGTAAAGATTTGGTGAAGATAAAATAACATAAAGCTTTTTACCATTAATCAATTTATCTTTTTTAATACTTTTAAAATAAAATTGTGGGGAAATTTGTTTTACATTTTTTTTTGAAGAGTGGTTCCATGACAAATAACAATCGTATTTTTTAAGATAACTATCAAACTTAGGACAGTCTTCTGTGTAACCGCCATGTTCACTATAAAAATATTTGCTTCCGTTTTCTTCAATTTTATTAGCAGCCCAAATAGAAAATAAATCATTTCCTTCGCCAACGGCAGATATTATGTATTTAGGTGTAATATTAATTTTTTTCGCTAAATGTGAAATATCCTTATAACCCTCTAAATATGATACAGGTAGAAAAAGAAAAATATTTTCTTTAACAAAATTTTCATAATTTGTTTTAGCAGGAAAGTCTAAAAAAAGACTCAGTCTATTTTTCGGTTCTGGCAAATTTATTTGTTTTTCAAATTCTGAGTAATATCTTGGAATTGTCTTCGTGCTCAAAAAAATTTTAAAATTATTATCTTTTCTAAAATAATTTTTATACAATACAACAAAAGGTTTTGTTTGAATCTTTAGAAGATTGTCAATTAACTTAGTTATAAGATTAGATTGAGCTGTATATTTATTTAAAATAAATTTTTTTTTTGTTGTTTTTTCATTTTTAAAATTAATTTCTTGAAAATCTATATTTTCCTTAATTAGCTTCTTTGCAACTAAATAAAAAAAATTATTATTCCATAAATCATCATTTCCTAATTCATGTAAATCAGTAATATCGCTAGGTGTTAACTTTAAAAAGTCGAATTTATAGTGGTATATTTTTTTAGTCCCAGAATTTTTTACAGCATTATTTATACATTCCCACTTATCAAAAGATAAAATTAAAAACTTATAAAGCCATGCTCCAATTATTACATGCCAATACCTTTGTGTTCTTTTTTCATTATGTATGGAGTTTAATTGTACGTGAAAATAATCAAGTAATTTATAATATAAATTTTTCAAATAATTGTAATCATTTTCAACTTTTTCGTGGTCACTCCAGTGATAATTAAGAACTAAATGTTTATCCTTATCAAAATATTTTAATCTATCGCCTAAACACCATTTGCCTAGAAATGCGTCTTTGTTTTCCAAAATACAGTTTGCTTCAGGTTTAGTAAGAAAAATATTCATTTTATAAAAATTTATTTTTGTAATGTTTAAAAATTTTATCTTGATTGATTATTTTTTTTGCATTCATATAATCTTGATGAACATCCACGGAAAAATTGTCACCTTTTATTGATGGTGATTTTATTTTAAGACCAATTTCTAAAGCTCTCAACAATTCTATGCCTTCGAGCTTTTCAAGTGGAGTATGTTTAAATTTTGCGTATTTTTTTAGAGCATTAGGCTTAAATGATATTATGGATAAATGTTTGTTTAAAAATGAATTTTTTTTATAAAATCCGTAAGGTACATTTTCTCTTGAAAAATATAAAACATTATCTTTAAGTGTTTTTATTATCTTTACTATGTTGTGATTAAAATTGTTTTTAATCTTCAAGGAGGGGACTACTATGTCTGTATTATAATTATTTAAATGAAACTTAATTACTTCATCAATTTGTTTTGGATTTATAAAAGGTTCGTCTCCTTGTATATCTATGATTAACTTATATTTTGTTTTTTTTAAATTCAATACTTCAGCTATCCTTTCTGTGCCATTTTTATGTAGCTTTGATGTAAGTATAGCCTTCCCACCAAAATTATGAACAACATCAAATATTTTCTTGTCATCACAACAGACGATTACATCGTCCAATTTTTTAGATAATTTTGCTCTGAAATAAACATGCATAACTAAAGGGATGTTTCTTAATTTTAATAATGCCTTATTTTTAAGTCGCCTTGATTTAAGTCTTACAGGGATTAATCCTAAAATTTTTTTCATGAATTTAACCAACCGCCATCTATGTTCAGATTTTCTCCATTTATATATTGGGATTCATCAGAAATTAAAAATGCAATTAACTTTGATACTTCTTCAGGTTCTCCCCACCGTTTTAAGGGAATTCTTTCTAGGGTCCATTGAAAGAGTTTTTTCTTTTTTTTAAATTTTTTGTAATAAGATGTTTTGATAAATCCAGGACTTACAATATTCGCACGTATATTTTTATTTGCCATCTCCGTTGCAAAACTTTTGGTTAATGAAATTAATGCTCCTTTAGATGCAGCATACGAACTTAATTGTTTGAAACCTATTTGACCAACTATTGATGCAATATTAACTACAGAACCCTTAGCTTTATTTTTTAAAATCTCTTTTGAAAAAATTTGCATTAAATTAAGTATTGAAAAAAAGTTTGTATCAAAAACTTCTGTAATGTCTTTTTTGTTTAATTTTAAGAAATCTTTTCTTTTCCTTATTCCAGCATTGTTAACTAAACCAGTAATTATTTTTTTTTCTCTTTGTGCGTGACGAAAAATTTTACTACAAAAACTTGAATTTTTCACATCTCCGTTAAAAATAATTAAATTTTTAATTTTTTTAAATTTTTTGTTATCTTTTTTATCTTTTATCAATGCATACACATAGTAGTTTTTTTTACATAGTTCTTTTACTGTTGCAAGACCTATGCCCTTTCCTGCTCCCGTGACTAAAACAATATTATTTCTTTCCATTTTTTATCTCCATAATTTTACTGTTTTTTATTTCATAAATTTTTTCAAAAAGCTGACTAAAAGACTTATCGTGAGAAACCATAATTAAAGTAAGATCTTTATCCTCGATTAAATTTTTAATAATAAGATTTGACGTTAAATTGTCTAATGAAGAAGTAGGTTCATCCATTATTAGAAAATTTTCTGATTTATAAAGAGCTCTGGCAATCATAATACGCTGCTTTTGACCTCCAGATAATAATGAACCAAATTCGCCAAGAGGCAAATCGATTTTTTCTTTATCAAAAAAATCGACACAAGCTTTTTCTAGTGATTTGTGAAACTTATCATGATTAAATCTTTCTTTATTTTCATCTAGAGTAATATTGTATCTAAGACTTTTATTAAAAATAAAAATTTTTTGCGAAACATAACCTAATGAATTTATAATACTTTTGTTCTTATTGATTTCCTCTTTGTCATTTAATTTTATGATACCACTTTTTGGATTTTGTAGACCGGTTATCAAATCAAGCAGAGTGCTCTTACCTGAACCTGACTCCCCTCCAATTAAAATTTTATCACCTCGATTAATTTTAAAATTTACATTCTCAAATATTTTTTTTGACTCATTCGTATACCAAAAATTTAGGTTTTTTATCTCTACTTTTTGAATGTTGATTTTATGCTGATTTATAAATTTATTACTTGAGTCTTTTAGTTGATCGTAAATTTGATCTACTGCGGGATAAACGAATTTATATCTTTGTATAAAACTAACTAATCGGTTCACTGCTGGTAAAATTTTGAACGCACATGCTGCATACAAACCAAGTGTTGGTAAAATAAATTCTATTCTAATAAAATTTTGAGAATTTATTGTTACATAAAGACCTATTGCGAGCGCTAAAAGTGTAAATAGTTCAAAATAAACCTTAGGAAATTTTTGAAGTAAATCGAATTTTGCTGTGCATCTAGCATAAGCGTCAGATATTTTTTTATAACTATCGTTTATTTGATTAAAAATGTTTGAAATGATTATTTCTCTAATTCCTTGAATATTTTCTTGAACGAGAAAACTTTTTTTAAATTCAAGGTTTTGTCTATCTAAAGAAGATCTTGAAATAAATTTTTGAAAAATTTTTAAAAAAAATATTGATAGTATTAATGAGACTACAATTATTGATAATGTTACTTTAAAAGTAAGCGCCAACAGTAAAATGCTTAACCCGATTACTAGAATAATATCTGATAAAATATTGATTAATGAAAAAATTGCTGCAGCGAAATTTTTTGTTTCTATTCTGACTTTAGTAATTAAATCTGATGATTTATTCTTTAAATGATAACTATAATCTTTTAATAATATTTGTCTTAAAAGTTTTTGAGAGGTCTCCTCTGATAAAGTTGTGTTCAAAAAAGCATCTTTATAGTTTATATAAACTTGAAATAAATTTTTGAATAAAATTGTGATAACAAACAATAATATAGTAGTATCAAAAAGATTTAAGGATAGTTTATTCTGAAAATAGCTCATTATCATAGAGAATTTAGGGTACAATTCAAAGAAGTTATTATCACTTAATGAAACAATAATAGGCACAAGAAGAGAAATTGAAAATGCTTCAAGGACGGTATTTAGTGATAAAAGTCCTGACAGGTAAACAAATTGAACTCTTTTTGAATTTTCAAAAAGTGACCAAATTTTTTTCATAAATTATTAAATCTTTAGAATTAATTTTTTTAATTCAGCAATTGATAAAAATTTCTTCTGGTTTGAGTTATAAGAAAAATTTTTATTTATTTTTTTAAATTTTAATTTCTTATATTTTTGAATCCTTTTAGTGTCATTATCAGGCAAAATTAAATAATATTTTCCTATATCAAGTGTGTACGGCGCATCATTTTGATTTAAAAGTTCCTCATGAATTTTTTCACCTCTTTTTATGCCTATGAATTTTAATTTATTTTTAGGATTTATAGCTTTAGCTAAATCCAAAACTCTGAATGAATTAAGTTTGGGAACGATTATTTCTCCACCTAATCCATTTTTGAGAGTCCAATCAACCATTTCCACACTTGCTTGAAGCGTTATATTAAATCTTGTCATATCTTTATGTGTGATAGGAAAGAATCCTTTATTTTTAATAGAATTAAAAAATGGGGCAACTGAACCTCTAGATCCAAAAACATTTCCATATCTAACAACTGAAGCTTTGACTGACTCTCCTGAATATGAATTTGAGGAAATAAATATTTTATCACTACATAGTTTGGTTGATCCATAAAGATTATGTGGCGCTACCGCTTTATCAGTTGAAAGTGCAACAACTTTTTTAACTTTTTTATTGATACAAGCTTCAACAATATTTTGTGCTCCTAAAATATTAGTTTTTATGAATTCAAATGGATTGTACTCTGCAGTAGAAATTTGTTTTAAGGCCGCAGCGTGTACTACACACTCAATATTTTCTAGGGCTCGTTCAATTCTACTTTGATCTCTTACATCTCCTAAAAAATATCTAATCTGAGGATATTTTTCTACAGGAAATTTATTAGACATTTTGAATTGTTTAAATTCATCTCTGCTAAAAATTACAATTCGTTTGAGACTTTTTTTATATTTTTTGAGCAAGTACTCAACAAATGCTTGGCCAAAACTTCCTGTACCGCCTGTGATTAATATACTTTTCATTTTTTTTTATTTTTTTTTTTGATTAAAATTAATTCTTTTTGTAATTCATCATACTCGTTCATTTTCTTTTTCATAAAATTAACTGTTAACTTAGTTTTTTCACTTATACCTTTTGGAGTTAGGACGTAAATATAATTTATCTTTTTTGGGTTTTTCTTAAAATTTTTTATTTTTACTAAGCCTTTTTTTTTTAGTTCTGTTATGCAATAATTTAGTTTGCCTAAACTAAATCCTAGTTCTTTTGCTAATTCTCTTTGTGTAATTAGAGGATTTTTGTCAACTTTTCGTAAGACATACAGGTGACTTTCGTTTTCTTTGTCAAAACCGTTCATAATATGAACATAATAGCGTTCATTTGTTGAACAGTAAAGAAAAAAATGTATAATTTAACTTGATTAAAAATAACATATTTATATTTATTTCATCGTAAATGGTAAAAAAATTACATTTAAAGGAAATTGTAACACAAAGATTTTCCATTAAGAAAATGACCCCTTCTATGGTTAATGACAAATACTTAGCGTGGTTTGAAGATCCAACAATAAAGAAATTTATAGAAAATATTCCAAAAAATATTGATGTATTAAAAAAATATGTAAAAAAAACAATTAAAAAAAATGATGTATTATTTTATGGAATCTATTGTAAAAAAAATCATATCGGAAATATAAAATTTGAAAATATAAATTGTAATAAATCCTCAGCGTATTTAGGAGTTATAATTGGAGACAGAACATGGAGACACAAAGGTGTTGCCTTTGAGGTAATTGAGAAAATGATGAGTGTCTTTTACGAACACTTTGGAGTCTTTAAATTTTATTTAGGTGTAAACAAAAAAAATACAAATGCAATTAAACTTTATAAAAAATTGGGATTCAAAATAGTTCCTGATAGGAAAAGTAAAAATAATTTGAAAATGTTTTTTGATTTTTTAAATGCAAAAATTATTATAGGGACTGCTCAGTTCGGTTTAAATTACGGTATAAATAATTTTGAAGGAAAATTACCATTATCCCAGATAAAAAAAATTAAAAATTTAGCAGATAAAAATTATATTAGAACTTTTGAAACTGCACAATCTTATGGTGATGCAGAAATAAAATTAGGAAAACTTAATTTAAAAAATTTTGAAATCATTACAAAATTAAAAAGTTTGAATCAAAAATTTAACAAAACAAAAATACATAATCAGATTAGAACTTCTTTAAAAAGATTAAACCAAACAAAAATTAATGCAATTTTGGTACATGATGCCAAAGATTTAATTGGTAAAGATGGTTTAAAAATTTTCAATTTATTAAATTTTTATAAAAAAAAGGGTATTTTCAAAAATTTAGGAGTGGTTGTATATAATTTAGATGAGCTAAAACAATTAACAAAAAAATTCAAATTTGATATTATTTCAATACCTTGTAATATTTTTGATACAAGGTTTTTAAATTCTAAAATAATTAAAAGTTTAAAAAATTTAAATACTAAGATTTATGCGAGATCAATATTTTTACAGGGATTGCTTTTGATGAAAACCAAAAAAATTTCAAAGAATTTCTTGAGTTGGAAAAAAGAATTTTTAAAATTTAATCACATGTCAAAAAAAGAAAAAATTTCAAAAACTAAAATTTGCACCAAATTTGTGGTAAAAAATCACTTAATAGATAAAGTTATAATAGGCTTTGATAATTTTAAGCAGTTTAAGGAAATAACAACTATTAAATATAATCAAAATTTAAAACTAAATTACAAATTTAAAACTAATAATCAAAAACTAATTAACCCGTCTAAATGGTAAAAAATTTAAAAATTGGAGTCATAGTTCAAGCAAGAGTAGACTCGAAAAGATTTCCAAATAAAATTTTACAAAAAATAAGAAATATTTCGATAATTGAACTTATAGTAAAAAGACTAAAAACTTGTAAAAATATAAATGATCTTGTTGTTGCAATTCCGTCTGATAAAAAAAATGATAAACTAGCTAATTTTTTAAAAAAACTTTCAATAAATACATTTAGAGGTAGTAAAAATAATGTTTTAAGTAGATACTTTAAGGCAGCTTCTTTAAATAAATTTGATGTGATAGTTAGAGTGACATCTGACTGTCCTTTAGTTGATCCAGTTATTGTTGATAAATTGATTAAAAAATTTATTTCTTCTAAAGTAGATTATTTGTCAAATATAAATCCACCCACATTTCCTGATGGATTAGATGTTGAAGTTTTTTCATTCAAGGCACTCAAAAAATGTATTGGCTATGCAAGAGAAAAGTATGATTTGGAGCATGTGACGTCATTTATCAGAAAATCTGGTAAATTTAGAATAAAAAACCTTTCTAACAAAAAAGATTATTCAAAGCTCAGACTTACAATAGATTTACCGCAAGATTTAGTTTTGATCAAAAGAGTTATCAAAAAAAGTCCAAAAAATATTTTTTTAAGCTTTTTAGATATTGAAAGGATTTATAAAAAAAATCCTAGCTTGTTTGAGTTAAATAGTAATATTAAAAGAAACGAGGGTTCAATGACAACTAAAAGTCAAAATATCTGGAGAGAAGCTAAAGAACTCATACCTGGTGGTAACATGCTGCTTTCTAAAAGGCCTGAATTATTTTTACCTAACAAATGGCCAGTATATTTCAATAAAGCAAAAGGGTGCAAAATTTGGGATATTGATGGAAATTTATATTATGATTTTTCTTTTATGGGAGTTGGTACCAACATCTTAGGTTACTCTAACAATGAAATTAATAGACATGTGAACACAGCTATTAAAAAAAGTAATGTCTCTTCTTTAAATTGTCATGAAGAAGTCAAATTGGCAAAGAAGTTAATAGATTTACATCCATGGTCTCAAATGGTTAAATTTGCACGTACTGGCGGTGAAGCTAATTCTCTTGCTATAAGAATAGCTAGAGCCGCAAGTAAAAAAGATTCGATTGCATTTTGCGGTTACCACGGATGGCATGATTGGTATTTGTCAGCAAATTTAACAAATAAGAAAAATTTAAATAATCAACTTTTAACTAATCTTACTGTTCAAGGTGTGCCTAGAGCGCTTAAAAATACAGCCTTTCCATTTGCCTTTAACGATTATCAAGCGCTTGTAAAAATAGTTGCGAAACATAAAGTTGGTATTATAAAGATGGAGGTTTTTAGAAATATCAAACCTGAAAAAAATTTTCTTAAAAAAGTTAGATCTTTAGCCACAAAAAAAAATATCATTTTAATCTTTGATGAATGTACTTCAGGTTTTAGAGAAAACTTAGGAGGTCTTCATAAGAAATATGGGGTCAATCCTGATATGGCGATTTTTGGAAAATCTTTAGGAAATGGGCACGCAATAACGGCAGTGCTGGGAAAAAAAAAAATAATGGATTTTGCTCAAAACACTTTCATTAGTAGTACATTTTGGACAGAAAGATCTGGTCCTGCTGCTGCTTTAAAAACTCTTGAATTGATGGAGAAGAAAAAAAGTTGGCTAATTATCTCAAAAATAGGAAAAAAAATTAAAAATTCATGGAAAATTTTAGCAAGAAAAAATAATTTAAAAATTAAAATTTTTGGACTTTCGTCTATTTGTAGCTTTGAAATTTTATCACCGGACTGGTTAAAGTATAAAACATTAATTTCACAAGAAATGTTAAAAAGAGGGTTTTTAGCAGCAAATACTATTTATGTATGTATCGAGCACAATGACAGATTAATTAAAAAATATTTAAAATTTTTAAACGAAATTTTTAAAGTTATAAATGAGTGCGAACAAAAGAAAAAAATTATTAATAATCTTTTAGAAACTGATGTTTGTCATACTGGGTTAAAAAGACTAAATTAAATCCCTTAAAGCAATTCGTTAATCAAATTTTTAAATTTTAAATTATTTTCATCTCTAGGTAAAATAAAATGATATTTTTGAAGTATTTTTTTCCATTCTAAATCATTAATCTTTATCACTCTTTTTAAAATTTTTTCCAAGTTTTCTAAGGAAGAGTCCTTTGTCCAAAAGAAACCATTATCTTCAATATTTAAATTGGGCCAAGCAAACCTCAAAGCTTCCAGACTTTTAGAATAAGATCTTGTGTCAAAAAAAATCGTTTTATTACCTCTTGAGAAAGACTCATATCCTAGTGTTGAGTTTAGGGTTAAGCATATGTTTGATCTGTCTACAATATTGTAAGAGTTAACCTTGTCTCCTCTTAAAAATTCCCAGTTTTTATCTAGGAAGATTTTATTGTAATAGTCATATTCCTTTTCAATTTCAGAATTTTTCATTTTTCCTAGAATAGTAATCTTAATTTTATTCTTAAGACCAAACACGCTAATATTGTTTAAAAGTTTTAATTGATGTTCATCAAATTCTCTGAATGTAATATCTTTTGTTACCTTATGGTCAAAAGGTAAACCGGCCCAACTTGAGATGTATAATAATTCAATATCTTTTTTCTTTTCAATGTTAAAATGATTAGACTTAAAAGAACCTATTGTAATTGTTTCATCAACATTAAATAGCTTAAATTTATTACCCATTTCTTTATTTAAAGTAAAAACTATATCAACAAAATTATTTGATAGAGACTTATTTAATATATAACCGTCTGAGTTGATAAGGCTAAATAAACCACCGTCATGTACTGGAGTTCGAATTGTAGATGATATTAAAATTTTTTTTTGTTCCTTTTTTTTCGATAATTGAAAAAACATCGGATTATTATCAATGGTACTAATAATTATTTTCGGGTTCACACATTCTATATAATTATTAAAATAATCTTTTTTAGAAATTTTACCTTTTAAAAAATTAAAAAAAATAACGAAGAGATTAATTGACTCTTCTCGTGTGTGAAGTATGTGTGTGTCACTCTCGGGAAAATATTGTCTAATTAATTCACTTCCAACCTCATCAAAAATTAAAATTTTATTCTGCGGGGGTTTTTTAAATTCTTTTTTGGAAAAAAAGATTATATGAAAGATTCTTTTTAAGATATGAATCATTAATTATTTTATTTCATACATAGAATAATGATTATCTTTTATTAGAAGTCTTGAATTATTTAAAATTTCATTTAAAAATACATTCCGACCAATTCCATATAAACTAAGTATTTCCTCATCTATCCAAAATCTAAATCCTTTGCTCTTATTTAAAAGATTTTTATGAAAACTTAGAAATGCTTTATTTATATAATTATCATCAAAGTATAACCACTCATTAATTATAGAATAATTTGGTTTTTCGTCAAAAAAATAATTAGGATAGCCTGTTCCTTTTCCAACTATTAAAATTTCTTGATTTTCTCTACGGTTGTTAATTATGATTTCAAATTTTTGATATTCTGAACTTTTGCAAAAACTAGTAGAGATACAATTAATGTTTTTTGCCACTTTAGAAATATTTTTTCCCATCTCTAAAAAAATTGTAAAACCCGAGATTAAAATTAAAGTGATAATGACTGCTTTATCAATTTTAATCTTAAATCTAACAAAATAATTAAAAACTAGAAATAAAATTGAAGGAAAAAACAAAAAAACATAAACAGTTTTATCTACTCGTAAAATCAAAAATAAAATAATATTTATAATTATCACTAAATCAACAAAAACCATTTCATGTTTTATTATTTTTGAAATTTTTGAGAGTGAAAAATATTTTAGATATTGTTTTAAATTTTTTAATTTATGGATAAAAAATATTAAAAATAAAATTAATATACCTGATCTTAGTAAATTACTAAATAATTCAAGTTTATTAAAATTAATCTTGTAAGCAGTAAAGTACTTTCCATAATAATTTTCTGTAGCCCAAGAATTAAATATAAAGTTAGAATTTAAAAAAGAGCTTAAATCATAATTAAAATATAATTTAAAAAATGTATAAATTGAAAATGGAATTAGAAAAAATATCGACAAAATTTTTAAAGTGTCGCGATTGGCTTTATTATAAAAAAAATATTTTAATAGTATAAGTAAAATTATTGGAAAGAGTAAAATTGTGTCTACTAATGTAAAAAATGAAAGCCAAAAAAATAATAAGGTTAAAGAAAAATTTTTGATAAAATTATCATTTTTTAAAAAACTTTCGTAAGCAAATACAAGAAAATAAAATTTTAAAGTGCTTGATAAAAAATACGGAATTGAGTGATAGCTTTGTGAAAATAATAAAGCTAAAAAAATAAAGAAAAATAATGTTTGAATATAAAAATTTTTTTTTATTTTTTTTAAAATAAAAATAAATGGAATAATATAAATAATTAAAGAAATTAATATCAAACTTATAATTGCAAAAAATTTACCCCCTAAAAAATTTAAAAGAAATTTAATATAAAAATAAAAAAAAGGGCCTTTATTATCCCAGTGGTCGGTGTAAAGAATATTTGAACTATCTAAATAATAAGCTCCAACTATGTATTGCCAAAAGTCGCTTTCTACTACAAAAAAGATTTTAGAGGCCCAAAAAAAAGAGAAAATTGTAAATATTGTCGTAAAAGAAATGTATTTTACTAATACCATGTTTATCAATAACATATTAAATATTTTATTTAAACAAAAGTATGATTGCAAAACTAAAAAAAAAAGCCGCCTTTTTAGACAGAGATGGTGTAATAAATTTTGACAGAGGGTATATAAAAGATTTTAAAAATTTAAAGTTTAGATTTAAGGTTTTTGAGGGTTTAAAACTTTTAAATGAAAAAAAATATTTAATTTTTATTATCACTAATCAAGCTGGAATTGCAAAGGGTCACATTAAACCTAAAGAATATTTTGAATTAACAAAAAAACTAATCAATAATTTTAATAAAAAAAATATAAGCATCGCTAAAATACAATATTGCCCACATCACCCTAAAGGTAAGATTTTAAAATATAAAAAGAAATGTCAATGTAGAAAACCAGGCAACCTAATGATACGTCGAATATTGTCTAAATGGAGTATAGATAAGAAAAATAGCTTTATGATCGGTGATAGGCTAAAAGATAAAAAAGCAGCGCTTAAAAGTAATTTATATTTTGAATACGCAAAAAAAAATTTTTATAAGCAAATTAAAGATATAATAAGTTCTTGAAAATGAAATTATACGAAAAAATTAAATGCCCAATTTGTAAATCTTTAAATTTTTCAGTATTGAAAGAGAGGAAGAAGATTTTTTCTAATATTAAAAAAATTAAAAAATTTTATTATTCATCAAGTGATCATAAGCTTATTGATCAACTAGTTAAATGTAATAAATGTAATTTTATATATTTAAACCCAAGAATAAATTCTAATACAATATTTAATTCATATATGAATACTCCAGACAAGGAGTTTATCAAATATAATGAAAGTAGAATTGAAACTTTTATAAAAAATTTTAAAAAAGTCGTCAATACAATCAAAATAACAAATAAAAGAAAATTTAAAATTTTAGATATTGGAACCGGAGGTGGTGCTTTTTTATTAGCTGGAAAAAAATTAGGTTTTGACGTATCAGGTCTTGAACCAAATAAATGGTTGGTAAATCAAGCTAGAAAGAAATATAAAATTGATATTTTTCAAGGAACAATTGAAAAATTTAAGAGTAATAAAAAATATGACTTAATTTGTTTTTGGGATGTTTTTGAACATGTTGTAGATTTAAATATTACTTTAAGAATTTGTAAAAAACTTTTAAATTCTAATGGTTACCTCTTATTAAATGTACCTGATCATGGAAGCCTTGCAAGAAAAATACTAAGATATAATTGGCCGTTTTATTTAAATGTTCATTTATATTACTTTGAAAAAAAAACTATTCAAAAATTGTTAGCTAAATATAATTTTAAATTGAAAAATGATTTTATTCATTTTCAAAAGCTTCCACTTAAATATATTCTTAAAAGAGCTTCTAATTATTTTAAATTTTTTAAATTCATTCACAAGGTTTTTCCAAAAAAACTTAATTTTGATTTATGGTATAACATGGGTCAAAAATTATATTTATTTAAAAAATAATGAATAAAAACAATTGGACTGCAATAATACCTGCTGCTGGCAAAAGTTCAAGATTTGATAAATCAAAAAATAAAATTTTTTTTCTTTACAAAAAAAAATCAATTCTTGAACATATGATTAATAAAATTTCGAACATTACAACAAAGATAATAATTGTAATTAATAAAAGAGATTATCACGAAGCAAAAAATATCAGTAAAAAATTTAAAAAAAAAAATGATATTCAATATGTTTTTCAAAATTTAGCTAATGGTATGGCCACCGCGATAGAGATAGGTTTAAGAAAAACGTCTACAAAGTTTTTTTATACGATATGGTGTGATCAAATCGGCTTGAGTCCAAAAACTGTAAAGGAAACTATTCAATATCACGAGAAAAGTAATTTTATTGCTTCTTTTCCTGCGGCACGAATAAAAAATAATTATACTTTGGTTGAAAAAAATAAATTAAACCATCTTAAAAAAATTTATCAATCTAGAGAGGAAAAATTGAGTAAAAATTCTGGTCTCAATGATTGTGGTTTTTTTTGCTGTGATACTTTTTTTTTTAAAAAAAATTTAAAAAAATTAATTTCATCAAAAAAAATAGTGTCAAAAAAAACTAGAGAACATGATTTTATCTATGCTTTAAATTATTTTGCAAAATCTAATAAAATTAAAGTAAAAATTACTAAAAATAAAATAGATACATTGGGTATAAATTTTAAAAAAGATATATTAAAACTTAAAAATATTTCTTAATGAGAAAAAAAGTATCAATAATTATACCAGCATTTAATGAAGAAAAATTTTTACCGAAATTAATAAATAAAATTAAATTATCAAAAATAAGTAATGTATTTGAAAAAGAGATAATTATTGTTGATGATGGATCAACTGATAACACAAAAAAAGTAGTTAAAAATTTTAAAAATATTAAATATTTTTTTCAAAAAAATAGCGGCAAAGGAAAGGCTGTTCAAAGAGGCATCAGATCTTCTACTGGTCAAATTATTCTAGTACAAGATGCCGATTTAGAATACGATCCTGTCGATTATAACAAATTATTACATAATTTTAAAAAACGAAAAAAAATTGCTGTATTTGGATCAAGATATTTAAAAAAGAATTTTTTTTCATCTTTTCAAAAAAGGAAAAAAAATCATGGTTTTTTTCAAATTCTATTTAACTTTATTCTGTCCACGTTTTTTTATATTTTGTATGGCAAATATATTACTGACCTATTAACAGGATATAAATTGTACGAGAGAGATTTTTTCAAAAAAATAAGTGTAAAAACTAGAGGCTTCGAAACTGATCATGAATTAACTATAAAACTTCTTAAAAAAGGTTATAAAATAATTGAAGTGCCAATAAAATATTATCCAAGATCAAAACAAGAAGGAAAAAAAATTAATATAATTGATGCGTTTAAAGCAATAATTACTATTTTAAAACTTAAATTTTTATGAAGGTAAGTATTATAAACCCAAATTTAATTGTAAACCCTATAGATAAGTTTACGACTGGAATAGTCTATTTGCCAATTTTAATAGCAAGTATATCTGCTTGTTTAAAAAAAAATAATATCGATCATAAAGTAATTGATCTTTTTGGGGCTAATCCATCAAAGGTCACAAAGAATAAAAGTTTTTATTTTTTTGGAGAGAATGTTGAAAAATACGAAAGAGAAATATTAGAAAGCGATGTTATTTTCATTTATGCAAATCAAGTCATTAATCATCTATCTGTAATTGAAATAAAATCATATGTAAGAGAACGTAATAACAAGGCCAAAATTTTTATTTTTGAAAACACTCAAGCTGTTACTGGATACTCTTTAAAAGATCTTCGTCAAGATTTCTTAGAGTCAAATAATGACTTTATTCTTATCGGTGAAGCTGAGGAAAAAATTATTCAAATATTAAATTTTTTAAAAAGTAATTCTAATTTGATAAATATAAATGGATTAATAGGAAAAAATTTTTCTAATCCATCAAGAGAATTAATTTCAGATTTAGATAGTTTGCCAATACCTGATTGGTCTCTTATCCCTCTCAATAATTATTGGAATTTAAAACATGCGCACGGACCATTATCAAATAAAAAATATTTGTCAGTACTTACTTCTAGAGGCTGCCCTTACCCTTGTAAATTTTGTGTGGTACCTGAAACAAATAATCGAAGATGGAGATTTAAATCACCAAAAAAAGTAGTAGATGAAATTGAATACTATCAAAAAAATTATGGTATCAGTGAATTCCATTTTGAGGATCTTAATCCTACTGTTAACGATATTAGAACAAGGGAAATTTGTAACGAAATAATAAAAAGAAATCTTAAAATTATTTGGAAAATAGTTTCTGGCACAAAAGTGGAGAGTATTAAGAGTAATGATACGGTTGACTTGATGGCTCAGTCGGGATGCAAATATGTTTCTATATCTCCTGAAAGTGGTTCTAAAGATGTTATGAAAAATATAGGTAAGCCTTTTAATTTAGATCACGCATATAAAATAGTGAAAAGAATGAACGAAAAAAAAATATTTTCCCAAGCTTGTTTTGTTCTTGGATTTCCTGATGAAAGTGAAGATGATATTATGAAGACCAAACAAATGATTTATAAATTAACAAAAAATGGTGTTGATGAAATTGCAATTTTTATTATAACGCCTATTCCAGGCTCTTCAATTTTTGAAAAATTTAAAGGTTATAACAGTTTTTCAGAATTAAATTTTTCTCCGCAATGGCGTAAGGACTACAAATATTTAGCAAATAAAAGATTTTCTTTTTATATTTATTTTTTATTCTTCAAATCTATTTATTATCCAAAAAAAATACTTCTTCAGTGTATTAATTTTTTAAGACTTAAATTCAATACTAAAATGGAGATGGTTCCTTATAAATTCTTAAGAATAAATTTTTTTATAATATTAAGAAAGTTTTTAAATTAATATGAAAAAGCTTAATATAACTATTTTTTCAGGTGGATCAGGAAATATAGAACTTTTGAGTATTTTAAATGATTTAAAAAATAAAAACCTTATAAATTTAAATCTCTTGATAAATGGATACGATGATGGAAAATCTACAGGATTTTTAAGAGAATTATTTCCAACTATGTTGGGTCCTTCGGATTTTAGAAAAAATTGTGAAAACTTATTAAATTTAAAAATTCATGAACATAGAGTTTTAAAACAAATAATTTCTTACAGATTTAAAGATTTCATCAATTACCGAATATTTATAGCGAATATTTTAAATAAAGATTTAATTAACCAAAAAACCGAACCTCTAAAAGAATTGAATTGGAATAAATTTTTTTTATTAAGAGATTATTTGAAAAAATTTAATGAAGCATTAGTGAAAAAAAAATTTAAGAAGGAAAGATTTAAGGACATATCGCTTGGTAACATTATTTTTGTAGGAATTTATTTAAATTTTAATAAAAATTTTAATTTAGCAATTAGAGAATATAATAATTTTTTTGGTAATAGCAACTCAATCCATAATATTACTAATGGGCAAAATTTATTTTTATGTGGAATTGCAGAGTCTGGCCAGATACTTAAAAATGAGGTTGATATTATCGAAAATAAGATTAAAGAAAAAATTTCTGAGATTTTTTTAATAAAAGAGCCTCTTCTGAAAAAACAATTATTCAAATTAAAAAAACTTCAAATCGAAGATAAAATAAATTATTTAAGAAAAATTGAAATTTTTCCTAAGATAAATAAAGATGCAATCGATGTCTTAAAAAAAACCAATATTTTAATTTATGGAGCCGGTACCCAAAATTCATCTTTGTTTCCATCATATTTAACTAGAAATCTAAATGAAATTATTCGTAAATCTAAAGCAAAAAAAATTTTTATATCTAATATTTTTAAAGACTACGATATCGTAAAAGAATCGACTTCATCAATTATAGAAAAATTTAAATTTTATGTTAATAAAAAAAATAAAAGTAAAAGATTTGATATTAAAAAATACATTAATTATTTATTTATTCATAACTACGACAATAAAGACTTAAATAAGATAGATCAAAAGAAATATTTAAAGAATGATCTTAAAAAAAATAAAAATATAATTGAACTTGACTGGGAAAAAAATAAAGGAGTTCATTTTTCTAATTTAGTTGTAGAACGAATTTTAAAAATCGTAAAAAAACAAAATATAATCAAGAATATTTATTTTCAAACTGTTAGCATAATAATTCCATGCTTAAATGAAAGAAAAAAATTAAAAAAAGTTTTAAATAAAATTCAAGATTTTAAATATTCAAATCCAGAGTATATATTCGATATAATTCTTATAGATGGTGGTTCTCATGACGGAAGTTTAAAAATAGCCAAAGGATTTAAAGATATAAGAATATTTCAAATTAAAAATGGTTTGAGAGGTGAATGTATTGATCTTGGTATACAAAAATCTAGAGGACAAATCATAATCACTTTTCCAAGTGATGATGAATATGATGTTAGCGAAATCAAAAAATTAATTTTAGAAATAGAAAAAAATAAGCAAAGCGTAGTTTATGGGAGTAGATTAATTAAAGTTTTACAACCCTCATCCCTTATTAAAAAAGTTTATAAAAATAATTTTATTCTATTTTTTTTAAGTAAATTTGGAGGAATTTTAATAAGTATATTTTGTCTGATATTTTATAACCGTTTTATAACAGACCCTTTGACAAGTTTTAAAGGATTTAAATCTTCATTAATTAAAGAAATAAAACCCCTTTCCAAGGGAGTTGATTATGACTTAGAACAGTTTGCAATATTAAGTTCAAAAAAAATATATATACATGAAATTCCAGTAAATTATAACGCTAGAGACTACAGGGATGGCAAAAAAACAACTGTTTTGGATGGTCTTAAATGTATATTAATACTGATTAAAAAAAAAATTTTAGATAGATAATGAGAAAAAAAATATTTTTAATAATTTCTTTTATTTTACTAACAATTTTTGGTTTTAATTTTATTTCTGACGACTTTAATAATCAAAGATTTTATAAAAAATTACTTCCAGCTGAATTAAAACATTTCTTAAAGAAAACATTATTTAAAAAATCTCTAGAAAACGAAATACTTAAAGATAAAATTATAGAATTAGAATTAGAGAAAAAAAAAATTCAAAAAAGTAATTTATCTCTAAGTTTAAAATTAAGAAAAGAAATTATAAATAATAAAAATATTTTTTTTGAGTTTGAAGATACCAAAATTATAAAAAGCAAAAAAAAGAAAGAATATCAAATTTCAACTTTTATAACGGATGATCTTTTTATAGGTAAAAATCCTGCAAGGAATCCAAAAGTGACAGCTTATATTGATTTGTATGAAAATAAGCTTTTTCTTGTAAGCGGAGACGGTATCGTATCTTTTATTGAAAATTACAATGATTTAAATAAGCAGACTCTTGATTTTAAGATAATAAAATCAAATTTAGACTCCTTAGTTTATAAATATGATTTTTTTTCCTCGTCTTATAATGGTGTAAAAGATGTAAAAATTTTTCAGAATAAAATTTACCTTTCCTATTCAGATAGATCTTCTGAAGATAATAAATGCCATACACTATCGGTAGCAAGAGCTGACTTATCTGAACAATTTTTAAATTTTGAAAAGTTTTTTTCTACTAAAGAATGTGGCATACGTTCAGATGCTAAAAATTTAAGCGGTTTATATTCCCAAGGAGGAAGATTGCAACTAAACCAAGATTTTCTGTATCTTACTATCGGTACATTTGGTTCAGAATTACAAGCTCAAAATAAAAATAATTATTTAGGTAAAGTAGTAAGAATAAATTTAAAAGAAAAAAATTATAAAAAAATAAAAATTATTTCTATGGGTCATAGAAATCCACAAGGTATGTTTTTAGGTAACGATAATCAGTATTTATATACAACAGAGCATGGTCCTAATGGAGGTGATGAAATAAATTTTATTGATTTAAAAAATATTTCTGAACCTTTGAATTTTGGTTGGCCAATCTCTTCCTATGGTGAGCATGTTGTGGGAGGAAAAAATCCTAAAGAAATAAAAGATATGTATAAAAACATGCCGTTACACAAAAATCATAATAAATACAATTTCATAGAACCAGTTTACCACTTTAAAAATTCAGCTGCAATTTCTCAAATAATAAAGGTAGACACAAATGAGCAGCACTTAGATAATCTTTATGCTGGTACTTTAGGTAGAGAAAACATTGAAAATCAGCTTGAATTACATAATTTCAAGATTAATAGAAAAACAAAAAAAGTTATTCATCATGATCGTATTAAAATAAATAATCGAATTAGAGACTTAGATTATGACGATAAAAGTGATACTATGATAATGTTTCTTGAAACCAAAGGACAAATCGCTTTTGTAAAAAAGAAATAATTTTATGTCAGAAAATAAATCAAATATCTCAATAGTAATTGCTAGTTATAAACAAGATAAAGAATTAAATTATTTGTTAAAACAAATTTTGAAAGCTGGAAAACTTTACGAGGGAAAATTTGAAATTATTATAGTTTCAGATGGACAAGAAGTAGTTTTTGATAAAGATATTGATAAAAATAGTTTTAATTACTATAAATTTGAAAAAAATTCAGGCTCAGGTAAAGCAAGAGATTTCGGAGTAAAGAAATCTCAATATGAGATAATATTATTTTTAGACTCGGATATCGAAATTAATTGTGATTTTTTTCAAATAATTGACAAAAATATTAGAATTGATGGAAACGATGGCGTTATAGGGGTGGTTGATAGTTTGCCTTTGAATAGAAGTGTCCTAACTGCCAGATATCTAGCAGCAGAAACTAATTTTCTAGGTCGTAAATCAAAAATAAATAGACACCAATTTTTTATTGGATTGTGCGGAGCTATAAAAAAAAATGTTTATTTAAATAACTTTGGTTTTTATCATAAAGTTATTGATGACATGGAATTTAGCTCTAGACTTGAAAAAAATATCTTAATAAAAACTTCCCCAGAATTGGTTTTTAAACACAATTATTCAAATTTTTTTATAAGCTGTAAGAAATTTTTTTTACGATCGTTTTATTTTTCTCAATTGAAATCAAAACCTGTTTCGCCATGGTTTACAATTTCAAGGAAAATTTCAACACTGCTTTCATTTTTGTCTCTTGGTTTATTTTTTTTAGGTTTTTTTAACCAACTGTTTTTTTATTTTTCTTTAATTACGTTAACTGGTTTTTTGTTTAGCTGTATTGAAATTAAATACTTCAAATCATCAAAGATTGATAAAATTTTTTTTCCATTTATTAAATTTTGCCTGCAAGTAAGCATAAGCCTTGGGTATTCATTGGGGTTAACAAAATTCTTTTTAGAAAAAACCAAAAACTACTTAATTAGTAAGTCCGGCCCATTTAGAATTTATTTAAGAAACGGCAAACCGACTTATTTAATTTTATATGTTACAGGAAGATGTAATAGCAAATGCAGTTACTGCTTTCAGTGGGAAGTGTTAAATGTAAAAGAAAGAGTGAAAAAAGAGTTAAGCTTAGGAGATTATAAACTATTTGCACAAAATTTAGGAGTTATAGAACATTTGACCTTAGGTGGAGGAGAACCCACTTTAAGAGAGGATCTAGCTGATATAGCAATAAATTTTTATAAATTTAACAATGTAAGAAATATAAGTATGCCAAGTAATGGGATAAGACCTGACTTACTGGAAAAACAAGTTGAAAAAATTTTAAAAAATTGTCCAAAATTAATTTTAAAAGTTTCATTGTCAATTGATGAAGTTGGAGATCAACATGATAAATTAAGAGGAGTTCTGGGTAATTATGAGAGAATTATTGAGTCTGACAAAGTTTTGCGAAGGTTAAGAGATAAATATAAAAACCTGTATTATATTATTAACACGTGTTTTTTATCTCAAAATCAAGAAAATATACTTAAAATAGTTAAAGAAAATAAAAAGAGATTTGATCATGATATTCAGGTCTCAACTTTTGTTAGAGGTTCGTTAGCTGACGAAGACTCAAAAGATGTTGATATAAATAAATACTTTCAATTAGTCGACTACTTAGAAAACTTACAGACAATTGTAAGAAAAAATCATAGTTATAATTTAGATTTATTACATCAGGGTTTACAAATAGAGAGCAGATCCTCAATAAAACACATAATGAAAAATGGATACGGTAAATATAATTGTACTGCAGGAAAGAATATGTTGGTAATGGATGAATTAGGAAATATAAATCCTTGTGAAATTC
>MDTG01069171.1_pt1 | contig 21975 bp, 19 predicted proteins | sample 811421 | NCBI WGS metagenome assembly MDTG01 (sample SAMN05326645, study PRJNA326480) | marine metagenome | isolation source: seawater | place: Pacific Ocean: South East | collected 2011 | reverse complement strand
ACACGTTTCAAACGCTGAGCTACACCCTGGATGTCTACCGGCGGCAGTTGAAGGCGAGCGACGACTGGCTGGAATTTGCGGCCTACGTGAGCTTCTTTCCTCAGCTGGTCGCAGGGCCCATCGAACGGGCATCACGGCTGTTGCCCCAGCTTCAACGCTTGAGGAAAGTGACGGAAGTCGGGGCTTGGGTGGGGCTTCGAATGGTTGCGTGGGGCCTGTTCAAAAAGGTGGTCATTGCGGACAGCGCAGCCCAATACGCCAATGCCATTTTTGGTGAATCGGAGGCCTTGCAAGGGCCCATTCTCGTGCTTGGGGTGGTGGCGTTCGCCATCCAGATTTACGGGGATTTCAGCGGGTACAGCGACATGGCCATTGGGTTGGGCAGGCTCTTTGGTTTGCGGCTGAAGAGCAACTTTCGCTTCCCCTATTTCTCCAGAAACGTCGCCGAGTTTTGGCGGCGCTGGCACATCAGCCTCAACGCCTGGTTCAGAGATTACCTCTACATCCCTCTGGGGGGGTCACGGGGAGGTCAATGGCGCTCCTTGCGCAACGTCGCCGTGGTGTTTTTGGTGAGTGGGTTGTGGCATGGGGCAGACTGGAAATTTGTCATCTGGGGCGGCATCCATGCGGCGTTGTTTGTGCCCGTGTTTGTGATGGGGAGAAACAAGGTCGACTGGGGCAGGGTCCGTTGGTCTCACACGCTCAACATGGCATGGACCTTTGCGTTGGTGTGCTTTGCGTGGGTGTTTTTCCGGGCAGATTCCTGGCAACATGCAACAGACATGCTGGCGGGCATGACCAAGGGGTGGTCTCAGGGGCTCTCTGGTTGGGGTCAAATGAGGACGTTCTGGGCTGGCACCGACGAGCGGTTTTTCATGCTTTTCTTCGTGCTGTTCATGGTGCTAGAGTGGCTCCAATTCCGGCGCGGCATTCGGTGGATGTGGCGGGGGATCTGGCGTCATGCCTGGGTCGAAGCATTGTTTGTTTTGGGTGCGTTGATGTTTTCGCTTCGAAACGAGGCAAGCACTTTCATTTATTTTGCCTTCTGATGGTCCGGAGAATCATGCTCATCCTGTCGTGGGCCTTGGGCTTGGCTGTTGTGCTGCACGTCTATTTTCACGTGCAATCGCTCCAAGAATTCAAGGAGGCGCATAACCATCCGTTCGTGCTGGTGGGCGACAGCCATGCGGACGACGTGCCTTGGCAAGACAAGCCTCGGTTCAGTGGTCCAGCCCAGGATTTGTTCAGTTCCTTGAAAATGGTGGAGTCGTTGGCTGCCACGAAGGATGACCGTTCGGACATCCAAGGCATTGTGTTCACCTTTTGGCCCAACAAGTTCAGTCCCCTGGCGGAGGATCGTTTGAGTGGCAACACCCAAGAGGACAATTGGGGGCAAATGGCCATGGGACGCGTCGCGCCTCTGATGACGTGGACGGATTTGTTGCGGTCAGACGTGCCCTTGAAGTTTCGCCTGTCCATGGCATGGCATACGTTGCAGTGCAAGAAAACCCATGCGTGGTGGGACGTTGCCTGCGAGGAGCAGGCCGTGTCAGATGGGTATCGAGAAGGGCTGGGCGAGCGCATGACGTCCAACAATTGGTGGGCTGAGGCGTCGGTGGCCCCTGATTTGTTCGAGTGTCTGGTGGAATCGGTCGTGGCGGAAGGTTGGCACCTTGTGGTGGTCGAAAACCCCCTGCATCCCTGCTATTACGAGCAAGTCAACCAAGAGGCGCTGCAGGGTTACGAAGCCATGATGGAGGAAGTTGGTCGCCATCCGTCGGGGCTGGTGCATCGGTTGGCCATGGGGCGCGACAACCAAAACCATGAATGGTTTCGCGATTACCACCACCTCACTTGCCTCGGTGAAGCGCACGTGAAAGAGCGTCTGGACGCGCTGCTAGAGTCCCTTGCATCCACCTCGCTCTCTGAGGACTGAGCACAAAAAACCCCTGCATGGAGCAAGGGTCTTTGGAGGTGGGCGGTGAGGGACTCGAACCCCCGACCCCCTCGGTGTAAACGAGGTGCTCTGAACCAACTGAGCTAACCGCCCGGGAGCGCGAAGATAACGAAGTATGTTTGTTCCCTTTCCGTCCCACAAAAGATGAACTGGCGTCGAATTTCCTCCCACCGTTTGGTGTCCCAGTGGACCGGAAAATCGTGGCGGTCGATGCATTCCCCCACGCTCTTTCGCATGGCGCGGGCGTTGCAAGAAAACCCCAAACATTGGCCCGAGGGGGCAACCCTCCTTGACGACAAGGTTGCTCTTCAATCGATTCGTGCGTTGCGATCCAAGTGGCGTGCGTCGTCGGCCACCCTCGAGCAATACGACCACGGCGCAGGATCTCGTGTGAAACATGGATCAGGCCAGACCAATCGCGCGGTGTCCCATCTGGCCAGACACGTCCTCACCCAGGAGTCGGATGCAGAAGCCATGGCCCGATGGCTTCGCAGCCTCCACACGCAAGGCAAGGTGTTGGAACTTGGTACCTCTTTGGGGCTGACGGCGATGCACTTTGTGCGATCTGGCTGGGATGTGGAGACCTGGGAGGGGTGCCCCAACACCATGGCTTGGGCGCGGTCGGGGTGGCAATCCTTGGGTGTGGAAGGGTGCGTGAGGTCTCGTGTGGGCACCTTCCAGTCGATGCTCGAGGCCCTCGACGAAAACGCGTGCTGGGACGTGGTGTTCCTGGATGGCCACCACGAAGGCCAAGCCACGCGTCACCTGGTGGACGCACTCGCCCCGCGTGTCAGTCACGCGCTGGTGGTGGATGACATCGCATGGAGCGACGGCATGCATGAGGCTTGGATGGCCGTTCAGGATTCGGAGGACTGGCGCGTCAGCGTGGTTTGGCGTGGGCGCGGCATCCTGTTGAAGGCCCCACACATGGCAAAGCAGCGTGTGCGTTTGGCATAAGAGGGCGCGGGATTTGTACCTTGTCGGCTCACTCAAAGCAACAGACGATGAAAATTTGGATGACCGGTGCGATGCTCTTGGCTGCTGTATGTGCCAACGCACAAGATTCCCGCTTGGTTGGGAAGGAGGAAGGACGTCAAGGAGGCGTGTACCGCACGAGCATTCGCTCAGGCGAGTTTTACGGCGAATTGGTGTCGTTCACCCAAGCGAACAACGAAATGGTTCGATTCAACATCGACGACATCGTGCTTCGCATGACGCGTGACCAAGACTTTTTGAAGGCGGTGGAAGCCTTGAAGACCTACCGTTTTGAAAGCACCTTGCAAGCCCTCAACGTGTTGGCTTCTCACGGATGGGAAGTGCGTTCATCCACGGTGGTTCGGGGGCGCAATGGCGACGAGCAACACCACTTGCTTGCACGTCCTGTCGACAACATGATGCCTGTTTCGCCTTGGCTCTCGGAGCGTGGAGGCGGCGGAAAAGGGAACAAATAAGCCGTGCACCGAAGCCGCTGGTTGCTTCGGATTTTGGGGCTTTACGTCCTCGCCCAATTCGGGTGGTGGGCCTACCTGCTCACGCAATCCAGTGCGGACGGCAAAGTCCTGATGGTTTTTGGGGAAGGCGCTGTCTTCGCGTGTTTGCTGGTGCTGGGTCTGATTCGCCTCGACCGTGGCTTGCGACGAGACGAAGTCCGCATCAAGCGAGATCGCCATTTCATGCGGGCGGTGACCCACGAACTGAAGACACCGTTGTCCACCATTCAGCTCGGCGTGGACACCCTCAAGCGCGTGTCTTTGTCGGAAGAAGACACTGGACGTGTGATTGAAGGCATGCAGCGAGGCGTCGAGGCGTTGAACCATCGGGTGGAGGACATCTTGGTGGCGAGCAAATTGAACCGAGACGCCCCTCTTGTGCTCACGTCGTTCCATTGGTCTGACGTCGTCCACGAGGCGCTTGGTCGTTTGGACAACCATCCTGGCGTAGAGCGTGTACGAGTCTTCGAAGAATCCGAAGGGGCTGGTCAGGCCTTGGAAGGCGATCGGGCCCTGCTCACGCTTGCCTTGGGCAACCTGCTGGACAACGCACTTCGTCACACGGAAGGAGCGGTGGAGGTTCGCTGGGGCCAAGACGAGCGCTCAGCCTGGTTCAAGGTGTTGGATGAAGGCAACGGCATCCCCAAATCGCAATGGAACGAAGTCACTCAGCCCTTTGTGTCGTTGTCGAAGGATACTTCTGGCACAGGCTTGGGGCTTTATTTGGCCAAAGCCACGGCGGAGGCCCACAAGGCTCAATTGTTGATGAATCATCCCAACCCGGGCTTCGAAGTCGCGATGGTTTGGCCCCTTACCTTTGCCTGGCGCCTGCAAACGATCGACTGAAGACATGACACCCAAGAAAACGGCCCTCATCATTTTGGATGGATGGGGCATCGGAGTGCCTTCCACCGAGTCCAACGCCATTTTTGCCGCGCATACGCCTTGCATGGACGAGCTGATGAAGGTTTCTGCGCATGCCACCCTTCGCACGGATGGCTCGCACGTCGGCTTGCCGGAGGGGCAAATGGGCAACAGCGAAGTGGGACACATGAACATCGGTGCGGGGCGCATCGTGTACCAGGATTTGTTGCGAATCGACCGGGCCATCGCGTCGGGCGAGTTCGCCCAAAACGAGACGCTCAAAAAGGCCTGCATGCGGGCCAAGGACGCGGGCTGCCGCTTGCACCTGATGGGGCTTGTGTCGAAAGGGGGTGTCCACAGCCAACAGGCCCACCTTCACGAGCTCGTGGATGTGGTCCAAGGTTTCGGATTGAATGACGTGTTCGTGCACGCATTCACCGATGGCAGAGACACGGCTCCACAGACTGGTTTGGGCTACATGAAGGCGTTGGAGGCTCACCTTGCTGGCACCAACGCGCGTGTAGCGTCGGTGCACGGTCGATATTACGCCATGGACCGAGATTCCCGTTGGGAGCGAGTTCGACTCAGCTACGAAGCCTTGCTGGGACGGGTCGAGCGATCCTTCGGTGACTCCCTTGCTGGCATTCAAGCGAGCTACGACGAGGGAATCACGGACGAGTTCATCGTGCCGTTTGCCGTGGAAGGGGTGGATGGATCCATCCGACCCGGAGACGTCGTCATCTGCTTCAACTTCCGGACAGACCGTTGCCGTGAAATCACCATGGCCTTGACGCAACAGGCCTTCCCCGAGCACGGCATGGAGCCTTTGGCGTTGCATTACGTCACCATGACCAACTACGACGACTCGTTCGAAGGCGTCTCGGTGATGTACGACAAGCCGAACTTGGAAAACACCCTGGGCGAGGTGGTGGCCTCCGCGGGGAAGACCCAGCTGCGGATGGCAGAAACGGAAAAGTACCCGCACGTCACGTTCTTTTTCAGTGGCGGTCGCGAAGCCCCGTTTGAAGGAGAGCAACGGGCCATGGCGCCCAGCCCCAAGGTGGCGACGTACGACTTGAAGCCTGAGATGTCCGCCTTCAAGTTGAAGGATCAAGCAGTGGAAGCCTTGAAGACGTGGCAGCCCGATTTCGTGTGCTTGAATTTTGCGAACCCTGACATGGTGGGGCACACAGGGGTGTTCGAGGCGGTCAAGCAGGCCGTGGAAACGACCGACGCCTGCCTTGCAGAAGTGCTTGAGGAAGCCCGAATCCAAGGTTACGCTGCCTTGGTGATTGCCGACCATGGCAACGCCGACCACGCCCGGAATGCAGACGGAAGCCCCCACACGGCGCACACCACCAACCCAGTTCCTGTTGTGTTGGTGTCAGACGGATCGAAAACGTTGACGTCGGGCATCCTTGCCGACGTGGCGCCGACCATCCTCGAATTGATGGGGGTTCCCCAGCCTGACGAGATGACAGGAAAGTCCCTGCTACGAGGTTAACCTATCGGAACAGGCTGATGTTGCCCACTTCCTTCTCCCCGTCAGGACGTACTAGGACCCACTGATAAACCCCTTCGGGGGCTGGTTCGCCGTTGTCGTAACGACCGCTCCAGCTGAGGGTGTTCTCCGTTGGAAGTTTGATTTCTGACTCAAAGACCTTGCGTCCGTTGCGGTTGTACACCATCAAGACCGCACCGATTTGTCCAAGCAATCCTCGGATTTCGAAGTCGTCGTTTTCTGGGTCGCCGTTGGGTGTGAAGACGTTGGGGATGGCGCACGTTGACAACGAAATGGGTGCACTGGTTTCGAAGCCACAGGTGTCCACGATGGTGAGGACGCCATCCCAGCTTGCCGTGCCTCCAGGCAAAGTTCCAGTGATGAGGTCGCCGATGTACCACCCGTCCCTGAGATCAGGCAATGCCGCCAGCGGTGGATTGCCGCCTACCGAAGGAGTAAGCCCGATGACGCTGGTCCCGTCGACGAGCACGTCGCTCACGCCCATGACGTCCAGGTTCGATGTGGCCAACGTGATTCGGTCGTTGGAACACATTTCCACCTCACGTGCCACCGATTGCCTGAAGGTTTCTGGAAAGTTCTCAAAGTACCCGCATTGGTCTGTGATGGTGAGCATCGAGCCCACCACTTGGCCCATGCCATTGAATTCGTTGAGGAGGCTTAAGGTTTGTGCAGGCAAAGTTGTTGCTTCGTCAAGTGAAACCACGGTATCCCCCTGCCAAACCCATTGAAAGTCGAAGGGGCCAAATCCCCCCAAGCCGCTGTACGAGAGATCCAATTCTCCAGTCTCGTCGTCGTGGCAAAGGAGTTCATCGAGTGTGGCCGTGATTGGCAAAGGATCGAGGATGACCACGGTTGAGGAAATCACGATGGGTTCGCCACACGCATTGATGTAATCAAAGGACACCGTCACGTATTCAGGCCCTTCTTCGCCGTCATTGAATTCGGTCCCAAGCACGGCATTCGTTTCCGTGACACCCGCCTCCATGATGACCTGGGTGAAGAGCGGGTCAAAGTCCTCGCCTTCTTCTGCCGTGCCTTCCACAGTCAGGTACAAGGTGTCGGTGAAGAGGGCGTTGGCTTCAGGCCTGATGATCTGGAATTGCACGTCGTTGCATCCTTCCATCACCAATGCATCAACATCGATGAATTCGCCTGGGTTGATCTCCCACTCGAAGTCGTCGGTGGAGGTCGAGTCGACTTTCCAATCCACCCAATCGCCGAGGGGGAAGTCGTTTTGGCCTTCGTAGCTGAGGGTGTTGCCGATGCCATCCACCATGCTTTGGTAAAATTCGTCCAGGTTGTCGGCGCCATCCACGGACACGGCGTCTGCCACCAGGTCAATGGAGCCAGACGAGAAGCTTCCGGCCTCCAGGACCACAAACGACTCGAGTGCGGTGTCTGATCCGTCAGCGATGGCCAATTTGATGTGGTATGTCTCGCCGCACTGCACGGCTGCTGTGGCGGTGAATGTGGTCGTGTAGCCGTTGGTGCAAATCCCTGTTTGGCCTGGGTTGTCGACGTAGAATTGCGGGTTGGTCACGTTGTTCACCGAACTGATGGTGATCGGCCATCCGTCGGTGTCAGGGATCTCTGCGATGTTGATTGCCCCGTCGGGGAATCCCGCAGGTGCTGCATACGGGCCGGAGAGTCCAGGTCCACTCAAGAAAAATGCGAAAATGTCGTTGTATTGGGTGTTGACGTAGGTCAGATACTCGTCAGAACCAAAGACGTAATTGAAGGAGATGCTGTCTCCCCCAGCCTCGAAGTCGAACTCAACCACGCAGAGGTCATTCACGCTGCTGACGTTGAAGGATTGTCCAATGAGGGGTGGCACAGAGTTGGCGACGTTCAACAGGTCGGGGTCGTTTCCAGCACCCAAGCAGTCGACACAAGCGTCAAAACAAAGGGCGTTGTCCGTGTTGAGCATCAGCCCGGCGTCCACGGAAAAGGTGCCAAGCCCTTCCTCGAGCAGCCCCAATTGCGAAATGCCACCGGTGTATGTGATGTTGGAAACCGTGACACCTTCCCCGAGCAAGACGTTCGTGACGTATTCTTCCACGGTGGCGTAAGGTTGGGTGATGACTTGTCCGAAGCAAGAGCCAAACATGGCAATGGCGAAGGCAAAAAGGGCGAATCGGCGGAAGGTTGAAATCATGGGCGCTCGATGGTGCGATGGTGAGCATCGCGGTTGATGGTCAAACTTACAAAAGCGCTCAAGGGTTGTTTGGCCTCCCTTGCGCCTAACTTCGCACCATGCGACGTGAACAAGTCACGACATCGGCCGACCAGCCCCTTATCCATGCGAGGCGCCTCCGGAAGACCTACCAAATTGGGGACCAGGTGGTCCATGCGTTGGATGGGTTGGACTTGGACATTGCCCGCAACGAGTACGTTGCGTTGATGGGGCCTTCAGGGTCGGGCAAATCAACGTTGATGAACATGCTGGGATGCTTGGACAGCCCCACCTCCGGCCGGTACGTGCTCAACGGCCAAGACGTGAGTGCCTTGGACGACGACGCCTTGGCGGACATCCGCAACCGGGAAATTGGGTTCGTCTTCCAGACGTTCAATTTGTTGCCCCGCTATTCTGCGCTGGAAAACGTGGCTTTGCCGATGATTTATGCGGGAATTCCCAGGGAACAGCGAGAAATCCGAGCCAGCGAGGTGCTGACCCAAGTGGGATTGGCGGACAGGATGGACCACAAACCCAACGAACTCAGTGGCGGCCAGCGTCAAAGGGTGGCGGTGGCCCGTGCCTTGGTCATGAATCCGTCCATCATCCTTGCCGATGAGCCCACGGGAAACCTTGACACCACCACGTCTCACGAGGTCATGGAATTGTTTTCGGAGATCCAGCAGACCGGGAACACGGTGATTTTGGTGACCCACGAGGAAGACATTGCCGCCTGCGCCCACCGAACGGTTCGGTTGCGGGATGGAAAAATTGAATCCTAAGGAGGGTTGCAGTCCTCCAAATGGACGGCACGCTTTGTCGCTTGCAGGGCCATGCGTTCTTATGTTTGTGTAAGCGCATGATGCGCCCCCAAACAACCTTCTAAGCCGTTGCCATGAGTGATGCACCCCACTCCCCGAGAACCAGAATTAGCGAGCTCCTTGATGCGACCCACGTGGGACAGACCGTGAGGGTTTGTGGCTGGGTTCGGACCTTTCGAAACGATCGGTTCCTGGCCGTGAATGACGGTTCGTCGCTGTCCAACTTGCAATGGGTCATTGACCAAGACGAGGTGGCCGAATCGGACTTCAAGCAACTGCATACTGGCGCCGCGGTGGAGGCTACAGGCACGCTGGTGGAAAGCCAGGGTGGAGGACAGGCCACCGAACTGAAGGTGGATTCCATGCGCGTGTTGGGGGGGGCAGATCCCGACGAGTTTCCCATCCAAATGAAGCGACACAGCCTCGATTTCTTGAGGGAGAAGGCCCACCTGCGTTTCCGGACCAACACCTTCGGCGCCGTCTTCCGCCTGCGTCACTTGCTGCAATTTGCCGTCCACGAGTTCTTTCATCAGCGGGGTTTCTACCAATTGCACACACCCATCATCACGGGTTCAGACGCGGAAGGGGCGGGCGAGATGTTTCGTGTCACGACGTTGGATTTGGCCGACGTGCCGAAGACGGAAACGGGAGACGTGGATGTGTCCAAGGACTTTTTTGGCAAGGAGGCCAACCTGACGGTGAGCGGACAGCTGGAAGCCGAGTTGGGCGCGATGGCGTTGGGGCAGGTGTACACGTTTGGCCCCACGTTTCGTGCAGAAAACAGCAACACGTCCCGGCACTTGGCGGAATTTTGGATGATTGAGCCGGAAATTGCCTTTGCCGATTTGAAGGACGACATGGCGCTCGCCGAGGATTGCTTGAAGCATGTCCTGGCGCATGCGTTGGAACACGGCGCAGACGATTTGGCCTTCCTCGAGAAGAGAGAACTGGATGCCGAAAAGCAGTTGCCTCAGGCCGAACGTCACGCAGAACCGCTGCGGGCCCGATTGCAGGCTGTCGTGGAAGCCCCCTTCACACACATCACCTACACGGAGGCGATTCGGCTGCTCCAAAATTCCAAGCCGTACAAAAAGAAGAAATTCCAGTATCCCGTGGAATGGGGCGTGGATTTGCAGAGCGAACATGAGCGCTGGCTCGTGGAAAAGCACGTGGGAGGGCCGGTCATCGTGACGGACTATCCGGCGGGCATCAAGGCGTTTTACATGCGGGAGAATGAGGACGGCAAGACAGTGGCCGCGATGGATGTGTTGGTGCCTGGCATTGGTGAAATCATCGGAGGCAGCCAGCGCGAAGAACGGTTGGACGTGCTCAAGCGCAAATGCGCGGATTTCAACATCCCTGAAGACCACATGTGGTGGTATTTGGAAACCCGGAAGTTTGGTTCGGCGCCGCACTGCGGTTTTGGCATGGGTTTTGAAAGGCTTGTGATGTATGTGACTGGGATGACCAACATTCGTGACGTCATTCCATTCCCAAGAACGCCGTTGAACGCAGAATTCTAACCCATGCTCAAGCAGAGCCTCCAGCAAAAACTCCTTCAAAAGCTGTCTCCTCAACAGATTCAGCTCATGAAGTTGCTGCAGGTTCCTACGTTGGAGCTGGAAGCCAGAATCAAGCAAGAACTGGAGGCAAACCCTGCGCTGGAAGAAGGGGTGGAACAAGGCCCAGAGGCTGACGATTTTGACGAGCGTGAAGAGTCGTCCGAAGCCATGGAGGACTTCGATTTCCAGGAATACCTCGACGACGAAACGCCAGACTACCAGCTCAGCATCCGCAACCATGGCGCGGACGTCGAGGACAAGCACATTCCGCTGGGCAGTGGCCAAACGTTCCGCGAACTGCTCGTGGACCAGCTGGCGTTGCTGGACGTGCCTGAAGACATACGTCGGTTTGGGGAACACCTGATTGGGCACCTTGAAGACGACGGATACCTGCGGCGGGAATTGGAGAGCATCGTGAACGACTTGGCGTTCACCCAAGGCATTGAGGTGGAGCTGGAAACGCTGCAAGACGCATTGGCGGTGGTCCAGACCTTGGATCCGCCAGGGGTGGGTGCACGGGATTTGAAAGAATGCCTGTTGCTTCAGGTCGTGCGCAAGCAGCATGAAAAAGAGGCGGGCGACCCCAGGCAGCAATCGCTGGCTGTGGCCAAGTCTCTGCTCGAAACGCACTACGACGCCTTTGCCAAAAAGCACTTCGAGAAGCTTCGGACGCAATTGGACTTGACCGAAGAAGGGTTGAAGGAGGCCTTGGCGGAATTGACCAAATTGAACCCCAAGCCAGGCAATTCGGGGGCGGAGTCTGGCCGGACGGTGCAACACGTCATCCCGGACTTCATGTTGTCCGTGGAGGGCGACGACATCGCGGTGCACTTGAATGCCAGGAATGCGCCGGATTTGAGGATCAGCCGGACGTACAAGGAGATGATGGACACCTATTCCCAGGGAGGGAAGCAAGACCGTGCCGCCAAGGAGGCCTTGACCTTCGTCAAGCAAAAGGTGGACGCCGCCAAGTGGTTTGTCGATGCCATTGCGCAACGTCAGCGCACCCTCATGTCCACCATGCGGGCCATCGTGGACCATCAGCGTGCCTACTTCTTGAGTGGGGATGAAGTGGATTTGAGGCCCATGATTTTGAAGGACATTGCCGAGACCATCGGGATGGACATCAGCACCGTGTCCCGCGTGGCCAACAGCAAGTATGTCCAAACCCCCTACGGCACCCTGTTGTTGAAAAGTTTCTTCTCGGAAGGGTTGACCACGGATTCGGGCGAAGAGGTCAGTTCTAGGGAGGTGAAAAAGATCCTGGAGGAAGCCATCGATGCCGAGGACAAGCGCAAGCCGTTGTCAGACGAAAAGTTGGGGGTGTTGTTGAACGCCAAGGGGTACAACATCGCCCGTCGAACCGTGGCGAAATACCGGGAACAGCTCGGCATTCCGGTGGCGCGATTGAGGAAAGAACTTTGAACGACACGAAGACCATCCTTGCCTTGGCGAAGGCCATCAGCGCGGTGGCACACCCCTTGCTGATGCCGGCCTTCTCGTTGGTCATGCTCTACGTCTTTGACGGGTTCTTGGTCCATCGTCCAGCCTTGTTTGCGTACTTGATGGTTGTGTTGCTCATCAACTCTGGCGCGCCTGCCATTTCGTTGGCGATGCTGAAGCGAAGGGGATACATTTCCGATGCAAACATCTCCCGGCGAGAAGAGCGCATTTGGCCCTTCTTGCTGGTCTTGGCCTACCAATTGGCCGCCTGGTTCTTGGTGCATACCCAATCGCAACTCGAGGTGCCGCTGTTCTACCAAAACATGCTTTTGGGGCTCGTGGTGTCCATTGGATGCGCCTGGTTGGTGACCCTCCAATTCAAGGTGAGCATGCACATGCTTGCGCAAGGAGGTGTGATGGCGATTTACAGCCACGTCGTCTGGCGCACAGGGATGTTTGACGACGGTTGGGTGGCCACGTTGGTTGTGTTGTCGGGCCTGGTGGGGTGGAGCCGATTGACCCTGAACGCCCACACCCAGAAAGAACTGTATGCCGGGTACGCGCTCGGTTACGCGTGCGTCTGGCTGTCGCTTTTCTGAGCGGTTTGCCAACGCCATGCATCGGCCAACGCTTCCTTGAGGGAGCGTTCGGTTCGCCATCCCAACTCGGCAAGCGCCCGAGAAGGATCGGCCCAAATGGCCACCACGTCTCCCGGCCGCCGTTCGCCCATGCGGAAAGGCACCTTGAGGCCTGTGGCTGCTTCGAATGTTTGAATGACCTCCATCACGGATGCCCCAGAGCCACTGCCCAAGTTGAAGGCACGACACCGCCCTTCATGGGTGGATCCCCGACACCAATCCAACGCTTTCACATGCGCTTCGGCAAGGTCCATGACGTGCAAGTAGTCGCGAATGCACGTTCCATCGTTGGTGTCGTAGTCGTCGCCAAACACGGTGAGGGACTCACGGATTCCCGCGACCGTTTGGGTCAAGAAAGGCACGAGGTTGTTGGGCGTGCCGAGCGGCAATTCCCCCAACAGCGCGGAAGGATGAGCGCCCACCGGGTTGAAGTAACGAAGGAGTGCCACCCGGTGGCGTCGGTCGACACGCGTGTGGTCGGCCAAAATTCGCTCGCATGCCTGTTTGGTCCAACCGTAAGGCGACTCGGCCTCTTGCAAAGGGGTGTCTTCTGTCACGGCAGGGGAATCGGGCTCCCCATACACGGTGCAGCTGGACGAAAACACCATGCCATGCACGTCAAATTCGGCCATGACTTGGAGCACCGCGCCCAAGCTTCCCACGTTGTTGTGGGCGTACATCGCAGGATGTTCCACGCTTTCGCCCACGGCCTTGTGTGCGGCAAAATGAATGACTCCGACAAGGGGGGTCCCACGACGTTTCATGGCGTCAAACACCCCTCTCACTGCTCGAAGGTCGCAGCAATCGACCTCGAAGAATGGCACCTCTTTCTGGCACAAGGCGCGCACCGCTTCCACGGCTTGGATGTTGGAATTGGCGAGGTTGTCCAAAAGCACTGGGTCGTAGCCTGCTTCATGCAGTGCCACGGCGGCGTGGCTTCCGATGTACCCTGCACCTCCGGTGACCAAAACTGCGCCTTTCCCTGCCAAGCTCATGGGGCGAAGGTACGCATGCCAAGTGGGGTGTAACCTTTTTCCACCTTGTGACGTATGTCCCACACATGGACCGTCACTACGACCTGACCTACCTCAATCAAGTGTTTCATGGCAACGAGGCCATGATCCATGAGATTGTGCGTCTGTTCTTGGAACAGGCGCCAAGGTTTGGCGTCGACATGTTGACTTGCGTGGATGAAGCGAGGTGGTCCGACTTGCACCCCATTGCGCATCGGATGAAATCCAGCGTGACCATGCTGGGCATGCAGTCGCTGATCCCCCTCGTGCTTGAGGTGGAACGAAAGAGCAAGTTTCAAGAACATGGAGAAGCACTGGCGGATTTGGTGCACTCCTTGAACCGCGAACTTCGGGTCGTGTGCGAGGTGCTCCAAGCCGACGCACGTGAGGCGACAACGCGTTCGTCGTCCCGGCGCTTGCGCCGTGCCTGAGGGCATCAACCCTTCGATTTGACCTTACCTTCGGCCCATGGAACGTGGCACGAAGGAATCGCTGTTTGTCCTCACTTTGGAGGAGGCCAAACGGAAGCTCCTTGAGCCTCGTGAACCATTGAATGTCATCGCGTCATGCACCCTGGAACAGGGTGTGGAGCGATGGACCGAGGAAGGGCTGGATGAACGTGCCCAGGTCTTTGAATCGAACGTCCCTGACGAATTGGGACTTTGGGTCCCTGCATCGGGGGCCGCCACCCGCATGTTTGCGTCCGTCCGATCGTCTGAAGCCATTGCACGTCTTTGGGAGCAGCGGAAGGAACTCGCTTTCGGTGAGTTGTGGGAGCGGGAACTCGCGGCTTGCCATGGCTCGTTGGAAGCCTCATTCTGGGCGGTTGTGAACGATGGCGAACTGCCCAAGGCCTTGGTCCCGTTTCATCGATTGGAAGACGGAAGCGAGGAACACGCGCTTGCCGCGCACCTTCGTTTCTGGTCGGAGATGTTGGGCAAGGGCCAAGAGGGACATGTGCGTTTCACCGTGCAAGAAGACCATTGCGAAGCCGTTGGGCACGAGATCCGCCGTGTCACGGAGGGGGTTTCGTTGTCTGTGGCGTTGGAAACGCAGGATCCAGACACAGACACGCCCGTGCTTTTGCCCGATGGCACTTGGTTGTCCACCGACGAGGGAGACTTGTTTCAACGACCCGGAGGCCACGGAGCCTTGTTAGCCAATTTGTCGGCGTCAGACCGAGGCATGGTGGTGATTCGAAACATCGACAACGCACCTTCCCCAGCCATGACGCCTTTGCGCGTTCGCTGGACGCAAGCCATGGTGGTCGAAGCCCAACGTTGGTCAACGACAAGCCAAAGGTTGATGGACGAGCTCAATGCAGGGACGATGGGATCCGAAGGCCGCGCCTTGTCTTGGTTGAAGCAATTCATGCACCCAAGCAACTTTGACGAACCATGGAGCCGTGAAGACCTGCTGGAGCTCTTGGCCCGCCCGATGCGGTTGGTGGGTGTGGTTTCCAACAACGGGCAAAAGGGTGGAGGTCCTTTTTGGGTGATGCATGCTGACGCGTCAGGACGCCAATTGGTGACTGCCCAAATCGTGGAATCGGTGGAGTTTGACGATTCCAATCGGGCGATGCTTGAGGAGTCGACGCACTTCAATCCCGTGGACATGGTTTGTGTCCTGGGTGATTCGAGGAACTACGCCAAGTGGGTGGATGAATCGAGGCATTTGGTGAGCATGAAGGAGGTTGCAGGCCAACCCGTGAGGGTGCTCGAGCATCCCGGTCTTTGGAATGGAGCCATGGCTGGTTGGCTGACCCGTTTCGTGGAGTTGCCCTTGGATTGCTTTCAGCCTGTGAAGACGGTGAAGGATTTGGTCGGTCGGCATTGAATCGTTTCAACACAGAAGCGGCCCGGGCAAATGCCCAGGCCGCAACGGTTGTTCAATAATGTAGTGGAGCGGAAGTCAATCAGCGCTTCATGATGGTCATGTTCTGAACGTTGTTCCCTTGAACCACGCGGAGGGCGTAGAAACCTGGGCGATCAATGTCACGCGTGTTGAAGGTGATTTCTCCTTCGGCGTTCTTGAAGCTCGCGATGTCGGAACGGAGCACGTTGCCGGCGAAGTCCAAGAGTTGCACCACGGCCTTACCTTCAGGGGCGTTCTCCATGCGAACCGTGATCCGGTCAGCGAATGGGTTGGGGAACGTGGTGATTTTGGTCTCGCTCAAGTCAGAACGGGCAGGGGTGTCGTCGCGCTCAGCAATCGTGGCGTCGAAGGCCAAGTTCACACCGAGGATCATGCCGCTGTGGTTGCACACCCCAACGCGTTCCTGTGAGCTGCGCTTGAAGGCGATGCGGCGTCCGTGAATCGTCTTGATGCCGAACGTCAATTCTTCGTTCTGCGTCACGCGAATCTCGAGTGGCAGGTTCAACTGGCCATCCTTGATGTTGCGTGCCGTGATGGTTTGCTCGTAGAGCGTCTCGCCTTCTGCGTTCTTGACGAACATGCGGCCCATGAAGTCTCCGAACGAAGACTGGACGTCGACCGTGAGGAATTCCAAGATGCCAGTCGAGCAAGCGATGAATGACTGGGTCACACGGTTTCCTTCGCCGTTCAAGATGACGCGGCCGTCGGCGTTGTAGACGCCCACTTTGCATTGGTCAGCGGCGGCACGGTCGTTGGGACGAGCTTCTTCGCCACGGCCTTCGTTCATGGCATCCACGGCGGGCAAAGAGCGTTCTTTGATGCCGAAGGTGGCAGCCAATTGTCCGCGCACAGGGGCGCCGTTTTCTGTCAGCGTACCGAGGGGACCTTCCAAGTAACGGAGGGCCAAAGGCTTGCCTTCAGGAGCGCTGATCATCAAGGCGTAGTCGTAGCCATTCTTGACGGGCGCATTCAAGTCGAGCTCGAGGCTCTCTTGGTTCAAAGCGTTTTTGGTGAAACGCGTGATGTCGAGGATTTCACCGTTGCTGTCCATGAGCTGGACGAGGTATGCGGTGTTTTCGGTGGCGCCCTTGACGGTCAAAGCAACGTGCTTCAACGCGCCATCAGCGCAAGCCGTGAATTGTTGGGTAACCACGCCACCCTGGAATCCGAGGGTCTTGTCGTGGTTGGTGACGCTCTTCACGCAATCGTACGCAGAAGTTGCGTCGTTCTGTGCGTTGGACAAACCGAGTTCTTCTTGGGCGAAGAGGTTTCCGGTGAAGATGGTGCCCGTGAGGGCGAGGAGGGAGAGAATGTTGTTTTTCATCACAATTGAGATGAGAGGGTTGAAGATTTTGGCCCTGTTACGCCACCGGCCCCCTCATGGTTACATTGCGATGCGAAGTTTTTTCAGATTTCCAGCAATGGCGCGCCTTTCAGGGCGTCTTTTTCTTGGTCGTTGCTCGCGACAACCACCGTGGAATGGTCCACAATCGCCGCCAATCCATGGCGATACCAGGCAATTCCCTCGGCGTCCAAGTTGGCGGTCGGCTCGTCGAGAAGCACCACCGGGACTTGGCTGCCCATGGCCAACGCCAGGCTCAAGCGTTGCCTTTGGCCAGAGCTCCAATGACGGATGGGTGCGTCGTGCGCCACGTCGAGGTTGGCTTCCGCCAGCAGTGCTGTCCACGATGGCCCCTTGATCCTCGGGGCATGAAACATTTCATGAAACCTCATGGCTTCCTCGAGTGACAGTTGGGACGGGAGGGCACTCCACGGGGCGGCCAAGCCGACCGAGGCCATCCAATGCTCAGGATCGACCGCTTGGCCGTCCACGTCTAAGGTCAGGGTCCCTTCATAAGGCGCCCACTGCCCGGCCAGCATTTTGAGCGTGGTGCTTTTGCCCGAGCCGTTGCTTCCTCCAACAATGGTGTGGCCTTGGATGGCCCAATGGGCGTCTTCCCAAATCAATCGCCTCCCTGCCCTCAGTGAGAGCTTGTGCGCACGGAATTTGGCGAGAGGAGAGGCCATGGGATCGTCGGAATCAGAAAGGTCCGCGGATGATGCCTTTGTCCGAGCTCCGGATGAACTGCAGGACCACGTCCTTGTCTTCGGAGGTGGGCAATTCCAATTCGGCGGCTTTGATGGCTTGAGACATGTTGTTGTTCAACACGTACAGCGTTCGGTAGATGTCCTCGATGCTTTGGATGCGGTCGATGTCAAATCCTCGCCTTCGTAGCCCGATGCCATTGATGCCGATGTAACTCAACGGTTCCCGGGCGGCCTTGATGAAGGGGGGGACGTTTTTGCGCACAAGCGACCCTCCTGCGATGAAGGCATGGGCACCAATCCGAACGAATTGTTGGATTCCCACCATGCCTTCAATGATGACATTCTCTTCAATGACCACGTGCCCCGCGACGTTGACGCTGTTGGCCAAAATCACGTGATTCCCAATCTGCACGTCGTGCGCCACGTGGACGTAAGCCATGATGAGGCAGTCGCTGCCCACGCGAGTGACCATTCTGTCGGTGGTCGCCCGATGGATGGTCACGCATTCACGGATGCTGGTGCGGTCGCCAATTTCCACGCGGGTGGGTTCCCCCTTGTACTTCAAGTCTTGGGAGTCTGCCCCGACCACGCATCCGGGAAAGAATTTGCACGCCTGTCCACAAGTGGTGTGGCCGAGCAGGGTGGCGTTGGGTCCCACCCATGTGTCTTTGCCCAGGGTGACATCCGGACCCACGTAGGCAAAGGCTTCCACAGTCACGCCGGGTCCTATGGTGGCAGAGGGGTGGACCTTGGCCAGCTCGTCAATGGTTGCGGTGGGATCAATCATGGCTCATTCTGCGCTTTCGGGTGCCCGGTCGCGTACCACCTGGGCAAGCATCTCAGCTTCGGAGACCAATTCGCCCCGCACGTATGCCCGGCCTTTCATGTTGACCAACCCTCGGCGGATTGGCGACATCAAGGTGAGGTGGAAAACCAGGGTGTCTCCTGGCAACACCTTCTGCTTGAACTTCACCGCGTCGATTTTCATGAAGTACGTGGAGTAGTGTTCAGGATCTTCGACAGAGGAGAGGGCAAAAATGCCACCGACCTGAGCCATGGCTTCCACCTGAAGCACACCGGGCATCACGGGGTTGTCCGGGAAGTGTCCCTGGAAGAAGGGCTCGTTCATGGTCACGTTCTTCACCCCAGTGATGCTTTGGTCATCCATGTCCAGGATGCGGTCCACCAACAAAAATGGGTAGCGGTGGGGAAGCAAGTTGGTGATGTCGTTGATGTCGAGCAACGACGGACGGTCTGTCCGGAAATCGGGCAAGTTTTCCTGCGCCGAGATTTGTTGCTGAAGCAGTTTGGCAAAGGCCACGTTGTTGGCATGCCCTGGCCGCGCGGCGAGCACATGGCCTTGGATGAATCTTCCAGTGAGTGCCAAATCCCCCACGATGTCCAACAACTTGTGTCGGGCGGGCTCGTTGGGAAACCGAAGGTTGGAAGGGTTGAGCATGCCCGGTGTTTGGGCTGGTTCGTTGAGTTCTGAGCGTCCCACCTCCTTGGCGATGGCATTGAGCTCCTCAGGGCTGTATTCACGCTCGGCAAGCACCACTGCGTTGTCGATGTCTCCGCCTTTGATTAGTCCTTGCTCTGCCAGGGTTGCGACTTCTTTCAAAAACACAAAGGTTCGGCAAGAGGCAATGCTCTCGTTGAAACCCGAGAGGCCTTCCAACCGTGCGTGCTGGGTTCCAAGGATGGGGCTGTTGTAATCCACCATGACCGTCAACTTGAACCCGTCTTCGTCGCTGGGAACGAGCAGCATCTCGCAGCCGTTTTCGTCACGGTGGGCGATGTTTCTGCGAACATTGAAGAACTTTCGAGGGGCGTCTTGTTCCTTGGTGCCTGCCTGAACGATGGCCTCCGCAAATGGCAAGGATGACCCATCAAGGATCGGCACTTCCCCCCCGTGGAGGAGCAGCCGGGCATTGTCCACGCCATTGGCGTAAAGGGCGGCAAGCACGTGCTCGGTGGTGTGAACGGTGGCGTTGTTCGCCGCCAACGTGGTGCCCCGTCGGGTCTCGGAAACGTTGCCCGCAAGCGCAGGAATCTCCGGGTTTTCATCGAGGTCGACTCGAACGAATACGTAGCCGGTGTTGGGTTCCCCCGGCTCGATGGTCAAGGTTGCATGTTCCCCGGTGTGCAGGCCAATTCCTTCGAAGGACAAAGCCGCATTCAAGGTGTGTTGACGGTCGGATCCAATCATGCCCGCAAACCTACGTCAGTCCACCGAATCGGGAGGCAAGGTTGCGGCCTTTGACACGGCTTTTCCTTGAAGGGCTTGTTCGATGGCCTCAAGTCGCTCGGTCAGTGGCATGCGCGCCAGCCTTCGCAAGGCAATGTGGAATTGCTGGAAGGCTTTCACGGGCACGGCCGGGTTCCCTTGGTAGGTGAGGCCTTCTTGGACGAGGCTAGCGCTAACGCCAGATTTGGCTGCAATGCGCGAATGGTCTGCGATTCGGAGGTGGCCTCCGATGCCGACCTGTCCGCCTATCATGCAACGCGCCCCGATGGTGGTCGAACCAGCAATGCCTGTTTGGGCGGCGATGACGGTCGCTTCACCAATGACGACGTTGTGCGCCACTTGGATGAGGTTGTCCAGTTTGCATCCCCGCTTGAGCAAGGTGCTTCCCATGGTCGCCCGATCGATGGTGGTCAGAGCCCCCACGTCGCATCCGTCTTCGAGCACCACGTTGCCGGTTTGCGGGACCTTGACGTACGAACCGTCTTCTCGCGGCGCAAAACCAAACCCGTCGGAACCCACCACGGCGCCTGCTTGCAGCGTGCATTGGTTGCCCAACACGCAACGGTCCAGCACCTTGGCTCCGGCATGCAACAAGCAGTCGTTGCCGATCCGCGCTTCTTGGCCCACGTAGGCATGGGCGTGCAATTCCACGCCGCGACCAACCACGGCCCCGGCCTCAACGATGACGCCTGGCCCCACAAAGCAGCCTTCGCCGATGGAAGCAGACGCATCGATGGTGGCGCTGGGGTGCAGGCCTTCGGCGCGCTTGTTGACGGCGTCGTACGCCTCCAGAAGCCGGGCAAACGCATGGTACGCATCGTCGACACGCAGGAGCGTCATGTCCTTAGGCAGTGGCTGAGCAGGTTGAAAGTCCTTGGCAACCACGACGACGCTGGCCTCGCTGCTGTACAAAAAGCGTTCGTACTCGGGGTTGGACAAAAAGGTGACCGATCCGGGGCCAGCCGATTCAATTTTGGCCAGCTTGCGAACGCGAACGTCCGGATTTCCAGAAACGTTGCCATCCAACAGGACAGCCAATTCAGAGGCAGTTTTTTCCAAAGCAGCGTAGGATTGGTGCAAAGGTCGGTGTTCCTTACATGGAACGCACAAACTTGGTCCAAGTTGCTTCGAAGGCATGCTTTTCCCAACGCGCAAGCCACAATCCTTGGCTAGATGGGCGAATGGCAAGGTCCATGACTGCTTCGCCTTGGTTTTTTTTGTCTTGCATCATCCATGGCCAAAGCGTCTCTCCGTTTTCTGGCACTGGGGTGGGCATGGGGATGGCTTGTTTCAACCATTGTTGGAACCCTGTAGGAGGGGCTGGCATGGAAGCCAAAGGCGCCGATGAACCGACCGTCAGGGTCTCGTTCGACATCTCGAAGAGCGCAAATTGAAGCCCAACCGCCACGGCTTCTCCATGCAACCAAGCAGAGCCTCGAGCCATGGACCACGACTCAAGGGCATGCGCCACGGTGTGGCCGAGGTTCAACGCCTGCCTGGCCCCGAAGTCGCCTGGGTCGGCCTGAACGAAGGTCTGTTTGACGTTCGACGAGGCGACGAGCCAATCCGTCCATGTGTCCAAATGCTTCGAGGGGTCGAGGTTGGCGACCTCGTCCAATGGGATGGAAAGCGAGACCGGACTCAACAATTCGTGCTTGGCCATTTCCGCGAGTCCGGCGCGAAGTTCTCGGGCAGACAGGGTTTTCAGCCATGTGGCATCGACGTGGACAAACTCGGGATGGTGGAATGTGCCGATTTGATTTTTGCCATGGCCCCAATTGATGCCCGTTTTGCCGCCCCAGGCAGCGTCAACCATCCCTAGGATTGTGGTGGGCACGTGGGCCACGGCAATGCCACGCTTCAGGGTTGCCGCGGCAAAGCCTACTGCGTCGCTGAGCGCTCCGCCGCCGTGGGTCAGAATGAGCGACCTCCGGGTCACCCCAAGCGCGCTCCAATGCTCCCAGAATTGCTCGGTTTGCGCCAGGGTTTTCAGCGCTTCGCCACCTTCGACGGCCATTTCGTGCAGGGGCACGTCGAGCTCGGTTTGGAGCGCTTCCCGCATGCGGGACAAATCGCCTTCGTCGAGATGCGCCTCGTGCACCCAAACCACGCGGTCGGCGTCGATCGATTGAAGTAGCTGAAGGAGGGTGGGGCGGGGCATGCGACACAAAGGTGCAAACAAAAAGTCGCCGGAGAGGCGACTTTCTGTGTGGTACCACCGGGATTCGAACCTGGGACACACGGATTTTCAATCCGTTGCTCTACCAACTGAGCTATGGTACCGTTTGAGCGAGCGCAAACATACACAACAATTTGATTT
>MDTG01027767.1_pt1 | contig 21977 bp, 20 predicted proteins | sample 811421 | NCBI WGS metagenome assembly MDTG01 (sample SAMN05326645, study PRJNA326480) | marine metagenome | isolation source: seawater | place: Pacific Ocean: South East | collected 2011 | reverse complement strand
TGTCATGGCTGGTCGGTGTTTTGATTAGATTCAGAAATCTCTAAAGAAACGGAATTGATGATGCGGTCCTTCAGGTCTTGAGCAAACCGCTCGTCATCTACATAAGCCACCATTACAGTCTGTATACCGCCCATTTGATCAAAAACTAAAAGTTCGTACTGATGAGGCTCTGTTCCTGTTTTGCCAAAGGAATTAGCTGTATAAAAACTCCCATAAGCCCTAATTCCCTTTATGCCCTCAGGCGTTTCGAAAGTCTCATCTTTGACCATCAAGGTCCGGGCCCCCTGTTCCTCGAGTAAAACCAGTGATCGGTTAAGTGCCAATGAGGCGCTCCAGTTCTGTCCTTGCTGGGCTTCCGTGCTGGTCACAGCAACATAAAAATCATCCTCGAGAGTAAAAGCCTCAAAAATAGCTGTTGACTTGGCCGATAAACTGTCTTCATCCGGATGAGTAAATGTCTTACGCATCAAAATTTCCGGAGTTTCTATTATGACTGCAGGTACGCCGTATTCACTGGTATACCAGGAGCCTTCTTGAAGGTCACGCATGGCATTTCCAAAAATTTGATCCTTTGCCTCAAGTGGGCCAACATAGGCCACGTAACCACTCAAAAAGACTAAAAGAATCACTACAGCAGCAAAGGCTTGACGAATGCGCCTAGCCTTGTGTTTTCTTTTGGCTAATGCCTCAGCGTCAAACGCCACCTGAGGGTCGATTGCCTCGGGCAATGGAATACTGGCTTTGAGTTCATGGATCAGGTTCAAGCCTTGTTTTTGATCTAAATCCCACTGCTCAGCCGTGACTTGACTCTTGGCAAACTTGATCAAATCTGCTCGGCGAAATAGCTGAGATAAATGGTTTATGGTCTCTTGTTTGAGATCAAAATGATCCCCCATCTTGTGGTGTGACAAGCGGTAAATGAGTTCATCTGTGGTGCTTTCCAAAGCGCGATCGTCAATCTCACGTTCAATATAAGTCTTGATGATTTCCGTAAGCTCACTGTAAGACTGTTTAGGGTCAAATTCACCTGATATACCTTTAGGATTCAATGTTTTCCATCGCTGTATCGCCTCTTCCAGGGGAGGAAGTCGTGGTTGCTTTTGCTCACTATTTAAACCATTACGTGTATGCCAAAAATGATAGGCTAAGATCCCCATTGCGATCAAGGCAATCAATAACGCCAAAAACCCAAAATTCCTGCTTTTTATTGGCACCTGGGCTGATGGTTTGATTGCGAAAATTTGTTGTTGTGTGGTGTCTACTGGTATGGTCAAAACCGCGACGTTGAATTCTGGGGTGTCAAATGCACTGTCATTAATCATAACGCGCTGTTTTGTCAAACGATAGACTCCAGAATCAAATTGGGTGAGCCCATATTTTTTGCGCAGTTCCCAAAGGTGTCTTTCACTTTTATCCCTCAATGTATCAACAGGATAACTCCTAATGACCTCAAAATCTCCAAAATTTTTACCCCCGGGAAACATTACAAAATCAGTGCTGTCGGCCTGAACCTGGATGATCAGCTGCAACTCCTCCCCAATGCGCATCTGTGTCGTGTCCAATTTAGTCTTGATTTGCGATGTCACAGAACTGCACGCCAAAAGAGCGATCACTAAACGGATGGACGAAAAAGATGACATATGTTTTATGAGAAACTTCATGGTATCACCCTCTATTTTTGAAGTAGCCCAACAGTTTTTTTACATAGCTTTCTTGCAAACTACAATCAATGGTCCCTGCGCCACATTTTAAAAAAGCCTCCTGGAAATCATTGACCCGTTTTTGATATTGCAATAAATGGTCTCTTCTACCAGATTTACTGGAGGTGTTAACCAAAATTCTTTGACCGGTTTCTGGGTCTAACATTTCAACCATTCCCATAGGCGGCAAAGCCGCTTCGCTCCGATCGTAAACCCGAATACCTGTCACATCATGTTTTCGGGCGGCAATGCGCAAGGGTGATAAAAAAGGACCCGTAATAAAGTCAGATAATACAAAGACTATGGCCTTTTTCTTCATGACAGAGGTCAGGTATTTCAGGGCTGTTGCCAAATCGGTTTTATGGCCTTCTGGTTTGAACTCTATGAGTTCTCTAATGACTCGTAGAACGTGGGATTTCCCTTTTTTTGGCGGGATAAAAAGTTCAATTTGATCCGTAAATAAAATTAGCCCAATTTTATCGTTATTTTGTAATGCTGAAAAAGCCAAGGTCGCTGCAATTTCCGTTAAAACTTCACCCTTAAACTGTTCTTGAGAACCGTAGATTTCGGATTTACTCACATCGACCATAAGCATCAAAGTGAGTTCCAGTTCCTCTTCAAATACTTTGACATAAGGCTCATTGTAACGTGCTGTAACGTTCCAATCAATGGCTCGGATGTCATCACCATATTGATACTGACGCACCTCACTAAATGTCATGCCTCTACCTTTAAAAGTGGAATGATATTCCCCTCCAAACACGTGGTCACTCAACCGGCGTGTTTTAATTTCAATGGCACGTACTTTTTTTAAGAGCGTCTTGGTATCCAAAATACAGGGGTTTTATCGCTTGGAGCATTCTAAGGGACTTCGATCACATCAACTATTCGATGGATCAACTCATGGGAAGTCACCTCTTCAGCCTCTGCTTCGTAAGTAATACCGATGCGATGACGCAAAACATCATCAACCACTGCACGCACATCCTCTGGAATTACGTAACCACGACCTCTTATAAATGCGAAACTCTTAGCGGCCAAAGCCAAATTGATACTCCCGCGAGGAGAAGCCCCATAACCGATTAAAGGCTGCAAGTCGTCGAGCTTATATTTTTCAGGCTGTCGTGTGGCAAAAATGATGTCGAGAATATATCGCTCAATTTTTTCATCCATATAGACTTGACGCACGGCCGCCTGAGCTTTTTTGATTTGATTCAAGGTCGCTACAGGTTTAACTGCGGCTAATCCGCCATTTAAATTTTGTCGAATAATCATTTGCTCTTCGTCTAGAACGGGATAATCAATAACCGTTTTGAGCATGAATCGATCCACTTGAGCCTCTGGTAATGGATAAGTTCCCTCCTGCTCAATAGGGTTTTGGGTTGCCATGACCAAAAAGGGCTGATCTAAACAGAATGTTTCGTCACCAATAGTAACTTGACGCTCCTGCATGGCCTCGAGCAAGGCCGATTGTACTTTGGCCGGGGCCCTATTGATTTCGTCGGCCAAAACAAAATTGGCAAAAATTGGCCCCTTTTTAATACTGAAATCATTAGTCTTAATATTATAAATCATAGTGCCGATCACGTCAGCTGGTAAAAGATCGGGAGTAAACTGAATTCGGCTAAAGCTACCTTTAACTACTTTTGACAAAGTATTTATAGCTAAGGTTTTAGCAAGGCCAGGCACACCTTCCAGTAGAATATGTCCTTGAGATATTAGACCGATTATCAACCGTTCAATCATGTGCGTTTGGCCCACAATTACTTTGTTCATCTCTTGCGAGAGCAAACTGACAATAGCACTTTCACGCTGGATTAATTCATTTAGCTCGCCTAAATCTTGTTGGGTTGGGTTGGGTTCCATAATTACATACTACTGTTTAAAAAGACCGTAAACTCCACGATGATCTTAAAAATTAGTCTGCAAATTGATGAATTATCATCAATTCTGCTGTTAATAATTGGTTAAAAATTACGACTAAATAAGGGGCTGACAGATGTTTTTACTCAATAAAATAATTAATTTTAAAGTATAATTTTTACAATGAAAAATTTATTTTCGTCTGTCATTGTCGGCTGTATGGATTGGGGCAGTTGGGGCAGGAATTTCGACACTATTCAAATGACCGAACTCATTGAGTTTTGTGTTGATCAAGGCTTAAATAGTTTCGATCATGCCGATATTTATGGAGATTATACCGTAGAAGGGCAATTTGGTAAGGCCCTCGCTCAATCGAAACTGAATCGATCAACGCTTAAAATAATCAGTAAATGCGGCATACAATACCCCTGTGGAGCTCGCCCCCATAGTGTTAAGCACTATCAGTATGATGCCACTTATATCATAGAAAGTGCTAAACGATCTGTCGATCTTTTACAGTGTGAATATTTGGACCTCTTTTTACTACACCGCCCTAGCCCACTGATGAGACCTCAAGACATCACGGAAGCAATTAACACCTTGAAAGAAAACGGTATCATTAAATCCTTTGGGGTGTCGAATTTCACGACTAGTCAGATGTTACTGCTCCAGTCAAAAACTGAGGTCGAGGCCAATCAAATTCAATGTTCCATGACTCACCTCAGTCCATTTTTTGACGGTAGTCTGGACTACATGACGACCCATGGTATATTACCTATGGCATGGAGTCCCATAGGTAATGTTTTTAAAGATAAGGGTGAGGCTGCCCATAGGATTCATGTGGTCCTCAGCGCTCTATGTGACATTTACAGAGCGACCAAGGATCAAATTGTTTTAGCTTGGCTCATGTCCCATCCTGCAGGCATTGTTCCGGTCATCGGTACTACCCAAAAAGAGCGATTGGCCTTGGCGTCAAAAGCGTCGATGATCAAATTGTCTGAAGTGCACTGGTTCGAGCTGCTCGTAGCAAGCCAAGGCCATAAAGTACCTTAAACTTAATCGCTAAACAATGAATATGTTTTCCAAAAAAACCACCTTAATCACCGGCGCCACTTCAGGCATCGGCCTGGCCACAGCTCGAGCATTGGCTCAAGAAGGCTGTAGATTAGTCTTGACTGGCCGAAGAGTGGAACGCCTGAAGGACTTAGTCGAAGAATTCTCTGAGTTAACAGCAGTGCATTCTCTGTGTTTTGATATTCGAGATCGAGAAGCCACCACCCGGATAATTGCCCAGCTACCAGAGGAGTTTTCCCAAATCGATATTTTGATCAATAATGCTGGTAATGCTCACGGTTTTGATTCTTTTGAAGACGGGAGTTTAGATGATTGGGACGCAATGATTGATATCAATATCAAAGGCTTGCTGTACGTCTCAAAAGCAGTGATTCCTCAAATGATACAGCGGGGAACCGGACACGTGATACACCTTGGGTCAACGGCGGGAAAAGAGGTTTATCCAAAAGGCAATGTTTACTGTGCAAGTAAACATGCCGTCGATGCGTTGAACCACGCAATGCGGATAGACCTGAATGGGAAGGGCATCAAAATCAGCGCAATTCATCCGGGTTTGGTTGAAACCGAGTTCAGCGAAGTGCGATTTAAAGGGGATACGGCCCGGGCCCAGCAAGTCTACAAGGGGTATCACCCGCTCCAGCCTGAAGACATAGCAGAAATCATCGTCTTTGTCCTCAGCCGACCACCCCATGTGAACATCGCAGATCTCATGGTCATGTGTTTGGATCAAGCTTCAAGCACCATTGTCAATAAAACGTTAGAGTAGTGGCTCAATTTGTCGTTGGCGACATCCACGGCGGCCATAGGGCGCTGATACAGATTTTAGAACGAGCACCCATAAAAGATGGCGATGCCTTGATTTTTTTGGGCGATTATCTAGACGGCTGGTCAGAGGGTCCCGATGTCATTGACACCTTGATAGATTTGTCATCCAATTACCAATGCCGATTCATTCGAGGTAATCACGACGCCTTATGTCTAGATTATCTGAAGCATCAAAAGGCCCCTGATTTGTGGGTAGCTCATGGCGGACAAAGTAGTATTGACTCTTACGCCAAAGTCTCTGACATAAAAAAGAAACGCCACATAGAATTTTTGGAGCAATTGGAAAACTATGTGGTTTTGAACCAGAATCTTTTTATCCATGCCGGTTTTACCCATCCAAAGGGCCCATCAGAGGAGTTTGACCCCCAAATTGTCTATTGGGATCGAACCCTTTGGGAAGTTGCTCGAGCAGCACATACCCTAATTGATAAAAATCATTGGCAATTTCCTAAGCGCCTGAAATGTTTTAAAGAAATCATTATCGGACACACCCCCGTTCAACGAATTGGTGCCACAACACCTTTCCGTGCCACCAATGTGTGGAATATGGATACAGGAGCAGCTTTTAAAGGGACCCTAAGCATCATGAATACCGCCACTAAAGCTTATTGGCAGAGCGATCCACTACCAGGACTCTACCCTGATGAAAAAGGGCGTGAGGCCTGAGGGCTATAAATCAAATTTGATGCCCTGGGCTAAAGGTAACTCTGTGGTATAATTAATAGTGTTGGTTTGACGACGCATATATACTTTCCACGCGTCACTGCCGGATTCACGGCCTCCGCCGGTTTCCTTTTCTCCACCAAAAGCACCTCCAATTTCAGCACCTGAAGTCCCAATATTGACATTCGCAATGCCACAATCGCTCCCGGCATGACTCAAAAAGAGTTCAGACTCTCTGAGGTTGTTGGTCATGATGGCACTGGAGAGTCCTTGTGCCACGGCATTTTGCAAAGTAATGGCATTTTCAACCCCGCCAGAATACTTTAGCAAGTAAAGAATCGGAGCAAAAGTTTCGTTCTGAACGATGTTAAAATGATTCTCTGCCTCAGCAATTGCAGGCTTTACATAACAGCCGCTTTCATAACCATCACCAGATAAAGTCCCTCCAGGCACCAACAAAGATCCTCCTTCGGCCACTACTTTTTCTAGTGCGTTCTGATACATGGCAACAGCGTCTTGATCAATAAGAGGCCCGACGTGATTGTTTTCATCAAGCGGATTGCCTATGCGCAATTGTCTGTAAGCCCCAGACAGCGCCTCTTTGACTTGTTCGTATATAGATTCGTGAATTATCAATCGTCGTGTAGAGGTACAACGCTGTCCGCAAGTGCCAACAGCACCAAAAACAGCACCAATTATAGTCATTTTAATGTTGGCATCTGGGGTAACGATAATAGCATTGTTACCTCCTAATTCTAATAGGCTGCGTCCGAGTCGCTGTGCAACAGTCTGAGCCACAATTTTACCCATACGAGTCGAACCTGTAGCTGAAACCAGCGGAATTCTCTTGTCCATAGTCATCATTTCACCAACCTTATAATCCCCATTAATTAAACAAGACAGGCCCTCTGGCAAATTGTGTTTGGCAAAAACCGAGGCGGCAATTTTTTGACAGGCAATACCGCAAAGCGTAGCCTTTTCCGAAGGTTTCCACACACAAACATCGCCACAAATCCAAGCCAAAGACGTATTCCAACACCAAACGGCAACAGGGAAATTAAATGCAGAGATAATACCGACTACCCCTAATGGATGATACTGATCATACATCCTGTGGCCAAAGCGCTCACTGTGCATGGTAAAGCCGTGCAACTGTCTGGAGAGTCCTACTGCAAAATCACAGATGTCGATCATCTCTTGAACCTCTCCAAGTCCTTCTTGGAGACTTTTACCCATTTCATATGACACCAATCTGCCCAGTGGGTCTTTAAGTCGTCTTAATTCTTCTCCAAATTCACGCACAATTTCTCCGCGCTGAGGCGCAGGCTTGATACGCCATTCGATAAAGGCGCTCGTGGCCGCATCCATGACTTTACTGTAATCTTCTGGCGAAGTGATCGATACTTTTCCAATCAACGCCCCATCAACAGGTGAGTGAGAGGTAATAAATTCACTTGAGGGAAACCAATTTTTCCCTGTTGAAGTCCCCGAGTTTTCTATTTTTACCCCTAATTGTTTGAGTACATCATTAATGGCAATGTTGTTGGTAGTATTTGTCATGGTCGTGAAATAAATTTTTGCGAAAATACAACATTCTCAATCTAAGGCCAATGCCTAAACTCAATATATCATCTTTTAATGTTTGATCTACTTAAGGGGCGGACGGGAATAAGCTTGCCTCAACTGTTAGTCACTTACTAATCTGAAAATTTGGGATCTGTTTCCATGGTGTGACCGCAGGATTTACAGCTGCGCAATTCCTCAGAATTGTAATAGGTCTTAAAATGGGGCAAAAAGTCCTTCTCAATATCTTGAAGCTCAAAATAGGCCGCGTGTAACGGTGCATTACACTGCTCACAGAACCACATGAGCCCGTCAGTAAAACCCTGTCCAGCACGTTTTCTCTCGATAACAAGTCCAATAGATCCCGCATTTCGAACCGGTGAATGAGGCACTTTGGCTGGATGCAAATACATGTCCCCAGGGCCCAATTTCATTTCCTTTCTTTCGCCCTCCTCTTGAATAACCACAGTGATATTACCTTCGATTTGATAAAATAATTCCTCCGTTTCATTGTAATGATAATCCTTGCGAGCATTCGGTCCAGCTACAATCATAACAATATAGTCGCCCGCTTCTACGTAAAGATTTTTATTACCAATCGGAGGTTTGAGTAGGTCTCTGTTTTCCGCGATCCACTGAATCAAATTAAAAGGAGGAGCTATTGCCATCGAATTAAGTTTGTCTAAAAATAAGTCAAAAACAGCAAAAGAACAAAGGGCCCCAAAATCACCCCTCTCGATTGAGTCATGGCGAAACGGGCCCAGACTTCCGAATAAATGAAGACATATTTGAGTTGAAAGAGTTAAAAATTAAATAAAAGAAATCAAATTTAAACCTTGATTATCATAAAGGGTACATCAACTTTTAATTTTAAAATCATTTTATCGACAAAAAATGTATTTTATCGTTAAAAATAAGGATTGCTTAAGTAGTAAATTTTGAATATTTTGAGTTTAACTCATTGATTTATAGTATACTATTTGTATATTTATCGTTAACTTGTGTCCTAATGATTTTTCATAGAAATTTTTCATTTTTTTTATTTTTCATCCTATTTTCCTGTGTTTCATCGGTAAAAAATGGAGTTACTACAGAAGGAAAAAGTCGAAATTTCGCTATTGCGATCCATGGAGGCGCGGGGACTATTCTCAAAGAAAAGATGTCTGACTCATTGGAAGCGGCTTATGTCTCTGTCCTCTCTAACTCTATTCGAGCAGGGCATCAAATTTTAAAAAATGGGGGCTCTTCTCTTGATGCTGTTCAAGCCAGTATAAAAATTATGGAAGACAGCCCTTTATTCAATGCGGGAAAAGGGGCCGTTTTTACTAACGCAAAGAACAACGAACTCGATGCGTGTATTATGGATGGTGGCACGCTCAAGGCTGGCGCAATATCAGGTGTCAAACACATCAAAAATCCTATTAATCTGGCCAGATTGGTTATGGATAAAAGCGAGCACGTTTTCATGTATGGAGATGGCGCAGAGGCCTTTGCAAGCGAACAAGGCATGGCCATGGTAGATCAATCCTATTTTTATACTCAGCATCGATACGATCATTTAATTCGAGTTCAAAAGGCACAAAACCAATCCGCAACAAACTACCGTAATAAGAAGGGCAGGTCGGACCGTCGTGAGAATCAATTTTACGGCCCAGGATTGAGAAGTTCAAAATTTGGAACGGTTGGTTGTATAGCACTAGATCAATTTGGCAATTTAGCTGCAGGAACCTCAACAGGCGGGATGACTAATAAGCGCTTTGGGCGTATTGGGGACACCCCCGTAGTCGGCGCAGGGACCTATGCAAATAATAAAAGTTGTGCCGTTTCGGCAACTGGGTGGGGCGAATTCTTTATTCGAGGTGTTGCAGCTTATGACATCGCAGCAATGATGAAATATGGTGGTTATAGTCTTGATGAGGCTACGAGCCAAGTCATCGAAAAAAAAATACCAAATATGGGTGGCGCTGGCGGTGTTATTGCCATGGATCAAAGCGGCTCAATATCGGTAAAATTCAATACGCCTGGGATGTATCGAGCACAAATCGATGTACACGGACAACTCAAGGTTGGAATTTATAAATCCAATCAATTGTTAACAAAATAAGTGTGCTAGAAGATAGTAAACATTGTCCTCATTCAGGATTAATATTACCTTAGCGAATCAATATTTAACTGAAACAAGCAGATCATGAGTAGCGAAAAAGAAGCCAAATTAAAAGCATTGAAACTTACCTTAGATAAACTCGACAAAACCTATGGTAAAGGAGCCGTAATGAAGATGGGAGATACCGCCGTAGAAGAGGTGGAAGTTATACCAACGGGGTCGCTCGGGCTAGATTTAGCCCTAGGTGTGGGTGGTTATCCAAAGGGGCGAGTCATCGAAATCTACGGGCCTGAATCATCAGGAAAAACAACACTAACCTTACATGCGATCGCCGAGGCTCAAAAAAAAGGAGGAATTGCAGCATTCATAGATGCCGAACACGCTTTTGATCGCTATTATGCAGAAAAACTTGGCGTAGACATTGAGAATCTAATTATTTCTCAGCCGGATAATGGAGAACAGGCTTTAGAAATTGCAGATAATTTAATTCGAAGTGGTGCAATAGATATGATAATTATAGACTCCGTAGCTGCTTTAACTCCAAAAAGTGAAATTGAAGGAGAAATGGGAGATAGTAAAATGGGGCTACATGCCAGACTAATGTCTCAAGCTCTGAGAAAATTAACAGGCTCCATCAGTAAGACAAAATGTTCTGTAATTTTTATCAACCAATTAAGAGAAAAAATAGGTGTCATGTTCGGAAATCCTGAGACCACCACGGGGGGAAATGCATTGAAGTTCTATGCCTCTATTCGTATAGACATCAGGCGCTCAACACAGATCAAAGACAATAACAGCTCTGCCATCGGAAATAAAACAAGAGTTAAAATCGTTAAAAATAAAGTAGCCCCTCCATTTAAAACAGCAGAGTTCGACATCATGTATGGCGAAGGGATTTCAAAAATGGGAGAAATTATTGACCTAGGTGTGGATTATGAAATCATCAAAAAAAGTGGATCTTGGTTCAGTTACGATGAGACTAAGCTCGGGCAGGGACGCGATGCGGTCAAAGTATTAATACGGGATAACCCCGAGTTAATGGATGAATTAGAGGGGAAAATTAAAGAGGCTATAAAAGCATTAGCCTCATAAATTGTCAGATTTACGCAACCCCTTTAATTTATTCGCATCTCACTGTTGTAGAAACAGATGCGAAATGCACCCCGAGGCAAGCCTATGGATCAAAAATCAGTTCGTATTTGTCTACAAAAGAGCTCATAAAAAAGTGTCAGAAAAATGACCGTCAAGCACAAGAAATGTTGTATCGCCAATACAGTGCTACACTTTACGGGATGTGTTTAAAATATGCGCCAAATGCGATGGAGGCTGAAGACAATCTTCAAGACGCCTTCATTACCATTTTTCAGCGTATTGGTCAGTACAAAGGCAAAGGTTCTTTTGAAGGGTGGTTAAAGCGCATTGCGATCAACACCGTATTGCAAAAGTATCGTCAAAAACGACTATACGATTTGCCAAATGATGCAGTGTTAGAAGCCGAACAGGATTTCGCCTTAGAGCCCCTCGACGAAACTTTACCATTGGCGTTTTTACTAGAAATCATACAGCAGCTACCTGAGCGCTATCGTTTAGTATTTAATCTGTATATTTTGGATGGGCACACGCATAAAGAGATTGCTGAATTGCTAAACATAAGTGACGGCACCTCAAAATCAAATTTGGCAAGGGCGAGAATGCTTTTGCAGCAAAAAATAAACGCCTACAAAAAGGCGAAAGAAAAACAATAACAGTAATGCAAAATCAGTGGGATAAACAATTTAAAGAGCGCCTGGGAAACTACAGTCAATCTCCAAAGCGTGATTTATGGCCTGATATCGAATATCGCTTGGCCCGTAAAAAAGAGAACCGGCCCCTAATTTTGCCCTTATGGTGGAAAACTGGCGGTGTCATTTCAGCAGCAGCCTCTCTGGCATTGATGCTTTGGTTAATTCCTTCTGCCAAAAATGGGGATTCAACTATACAGCTTGCGGATAATTCATCAACTAAAATGGATCCATACGCTCAAACAGGTTCTTTAACGCCTGATTTTCAGGGTGTCTCCGACGAGCCCGTCGCTTTAGAAACTATGCAGACTGCTAAAAAATCCAAAGCATTCCCGCGGACTGAAATGTTCCAAGAACCAAATCAACACTCGACTTCAAAAGCCATTTCGATCAAGACTAGTAAGGTTCAAATTAAGGCCTCAACCAAAAGAGCAGAACCAGTTTTAGAACAAGACGCGGTCACCCTGGCTGGAGAGACTTATGTAGACAAATCAAATGACATCAAAACATTGGCTCCCTCTAATGAAGTAAATCCAATAACCGAACAATCTTCAGTGGCTAATGCCGGAGCCATCGATGTCCCTAAAATTATTGATGATAATGAAGTAAGAGCCAAAGGCAAGGAGGCTGATATCGCAACTAATCTTGCGGAAAATCAAATTAAAGGGAAGGCCGAAGATCCAAGCGCGACTATGAACCGCTCTGTGACTAGCCTGGATTCTGCTGAGGATGTGGAACAGGAACTGACACAAGATGAAGGGCCTACGAGATCTTGGTCAGTACTCCCGGTAGCCGGCCCGGTTTACCACAATAGCCTGGGTCAAGGGTCAGTGTTTGATCCGAGTTTTTCAGACAATATCCGCCAAGGAGACCTCACCTTCAGTTATGGTTTACGATTAAATCTAAAATTAGATAAACGGCTTCAACTCAGAACAGGAATCAACAGTGTCGCCATGGGTTACACGACTAAAGATATTGAAATTGCTACAGGCCCAGCCGCATATGGCTTGAACACCGTGACATACGACAATAATCGTAATGTAATCAGCGTGTTTGACAAAGGCACCTTACCGAGCAATCCAAATCCTGACCCTACAAATCCATACAATCAATTGAGCCTAAAATCCAGCGGGGGAGACTTGTCTCTGCGAGCAAACATAAACTATCTCGAGTTTCCTTTAGAATTGTCCTATGCTTTAATTGATCAAAAAGTACGGCTTTCACTTATTAGTGGTATTTCTGGTTTATTACTTAGCAATAATGAAGTGAGTGTAAACGACGGTGAAAACAGATATGTCTTGGGTTCTCTAAATAATTTAAACGACTTCAGCTTTTCGACTAATATTGGATTTGGTGTAAATTATGCTCTTTTTGAAGGATTTAATTTACAACTCGAGCCTACTTTTAAATATCAACTTGGGACTTATAACGACGCTTCTGTTGACTTTTCTCCATATCAATTGGTCTTACTTAGCGGATTTCAATTTCAATTTTAATTCTGCACATAAACCGTTAGTCAAAAAGTCTTTACAAATTTTGCCCTCAGGACTCTTCGATCTCTAAGGCAATCGCTTACCGTTAGAGAGCACTCTCAATAAGGGTACGAGTTTGGTCCTTTAATTCACGGCGATCGTCCAGGTCAAATCCTTTAGTTTGGATAACCGGATGAATCACCACCCTTAACACCCCTCCTGGAGTCCCCTGAAAAAAAGCATAAGGGAATCGTCTTTTATTGTCAACAAAAGTCATTGGTGCAATGGGAATTTCGTGCTCAACAGCTAATCGAAAAGCACCATCTTTAAATGGGGCTAGGTCAATAACTGGGTCGGGTACGCCACCCTCAGGGAAAATACAAATACCCAAACCGTCTGCTAATCGCTTTTGTGCCTGAATGTAAACTGAACGGCGACTCGCAGGATCATTTCGATCAACTAAAATACAGCCGCGGCGGTAGAAAAACCCAAAAATTGGAATTTTAGCCAACTCCTTTTTGCCAACAAACACAAAAGGGCGATTGGCTACATATAACATGAGCATGACATCAATCATAGACACGTGATTCGCCACGAACATATAACTAGCCCCCGGTTTGTATTTGGTTCGACGCTCTAGCTTAGGTAAAAACCCCATGCCGAAAAGAACAAACATGCCCCACCATCGGGCTCCTTTAAAATAAACATTGTACCACTCCTCACGCAGTGTCCCAAAAAAAAGAAGAGGTGAAAATAGGATAATACCAACAATGACTAAAGCATAAAACCACAGCCTATAAAAGGGCATAAAAATGACTCGGATTACCTTCATGGCGTCAAAAATAAGGATTTGAATCAAGTGAATTACGCAAAAAAATTACCTTTGCACAAAAGTCGCGCTAATGTCACGCATTTTGACGGGTATACAGAGTACAGGAACCCCACATTTAGGGAATATTTTAGGGGCGATCGTGCCCGCCATAGAAATGGCAAGCAACCCCGAAAATGAGTCCTTTTTATTCATTGCAGACTTACACTCACTGACCCAAATAAAAGACGGAGCAACCTTAAAAGAAAATACTTATAAAACTGCGGCAGCATGGCTAGCCTTTGGTCTAGATATTGATAAAACTGTATTCTACCGACAAAGTGATGTCCCAATGGCGACCGAACTCGCATGGTATTTAAGTTGCTTTTTCCCTTACCAACGCTTGACGTTGGCACACAGTTTTAAAGATAAAGCTGACAGACTTGAAGACGTAAATTCAGGTCTTTTTACTTACCCCATGCTCATGGCGGCCGACATACTGCTCTATGATGCGGAAATTGTGCCAGTGGGAAAGGATCAATTACAGCACATCGAAATGACTCGGGATGTGGCTTCCAGAATCCACGCCAGACTTGGACAAGATCTCTTTGTAATGCCAGAGGCAAAAGTGGTTGAAAAAACTCAGCTTATTCCAGGGACGGATGGCGAAAAAATGAGTAAATCAAAAAATAATATAATCGACCTATTCCTTCCTGAAAAAGCTTTACGAAAACAAATTATGAGCATTGCTACTGACAGCACCCCTCTAAAGGACCCAAAAGACCCTGATTCTTGCACGGTATTTAATCTTTACAACCTTATTGCTAGTTCAGAGCAAAGGGCGACGATGAGAAAAAATTACCACGAAGGGGGCTATGGTTACGGTCATGCCAAACAAGCGCTTTACGAGCAGATCATAGAAAAATTTAAAGAACAAAGGGCTGCTTATGCGCATCTTATTCAAAATACTGAAAAGCTGGATCAGATCTTGGCTGTGGGCGCAAAGAAAGCACAAGAAGCAGCGAGCGAGGTAATGGCTCGAATAAAAAACTCGATTGGCTACTGCTCATAAAATAATAAAATCAGTCCTTTACGAATTCTCTATTTTTAAATACCATAACTTATTTTATAATGTTCTCAATTTGAGCTTCACTCTTCAGATAATTTGTTAATCTTGGAGTAGAGTTTTAATTGTTAAAAACAAATTCGTCATGGAGTTGATTGCCGTTGAAAAAAAAATTAAGTTTGTTTAGATGAAAGTATTTCACCAAATAAAACAACTGTTGTACCGTTACGATTGCGTGATATTACCTGGATTTGGAGCATTCATTACTCGAGGGCACAGCGCAGTATTAAAAGCAGACGGAACTTTAATTCCTCCTGGAAAAAGTGTGTTTTTCAATCGGCAATTACAAACAAACGACGGTTTATTGGCTCATCACTTGGCCCATACTGAAGGTATTACTTATGAGCTGGCCCTAGAAAAAATAAGATTGTTCAGCGAACGTCTGTTAACTGATCTCAAGCAAGGAAAAATCATTGATTGTTCTCCACTAGGGCATTTTGAGGTTCAAGAGAACGGCGTCATGCGGTTTGACCCTATCGATCGATTAAACCTGGCGGCTCAATCATTCGGCTTGAAGCCTGTTATAGCGCGCAATATAGACCGGGCTATAAAAGAAGAAACTCCTGTTATCCCTATTCAAAATTACAGAGATCTCTCTCGAACTATATGGCGTTATGCAGCGGTCGGCTTAATTGCTGTTAGCCTGGGAGGGTATGCAGCGACCTATCTATACAATCAGTCGATAACAGAATACAATCAAGCTATTGAGCATCAAGCCCAAGCCTATGTCTTGGAACAAATACAAGAAGCTACATTCACGCCGTCAATAAAGCCTACCGTGATTTCTATACCTGTGCAGCCCGAACAAGGTCCGTATCATTTAATGGCTGGCGCATTTCGGGTAGCTGAAAATGCCAAACGACAGGTAATTTATCTCAAAACAAAAGGATATTCAGCTCGTATCATTGGTCAAAATAAATTCGGATTGCATCAAGTCGTATTTGCATCATATGAAGAGCGAGAGAAAGCTCTCCATGCGCTTAAAAAAATCAGGGCTATAGAAAACCCTGAGGCTTGGCTATTGGTTCAATAAGCCAAAAAATGTTTTTCATGAATCCAAGAACCCCATCAGAGTCAAGAACAACATTGACAGATCTAGTTTTACCCAGTGAAACAAACCCAATAGGCAATATGTTCGGAGGAGAATTGCTAGCACGAATGGATCGTGCTGCAAGTATAGCAGCTCGCCGACATTCTCGTCAAATTGTCGTCACTGTATCGGTAAACCACGTTGCGTTTAATAAAATGATCCCATTGGGCAGCGTGGTAACGGTAGAAGCACAAATTTCAAGAGCTTTTAAAACCTCGATGGAGGTGTATATTGATGTTTGGCTGGAGGATCGAAAAAGTGGTCAACGCACTAAAGCGAATGAAGCCATCTTTACATTTGTTGCCGTGGATAAACAAGGACGCCCAATAGCAGTACCGGAAATTATTCCAGAAACAGGGCTAGAAAAAGATCGTTTTGCTGCCGCTTTGAGACGCAGGCAATTAAGTTTAGTATTAGCTGGAAAGCTCAAGGCTAATGACGCCTCTGAACTCAAAGCCATTTTTAAATAGCAATCAGATAAACTCTTTTGAGCAAATTAAATAGCGTTGGAGTCTATTTGAAAAAGCTTTATTGAAGAGCGTGAAAAACATTATCATTATTAATATTCCCATAGAATTATTGAATCGCTTAAACACTATAGGAATAGAAAAAAGTAAAGAATTGCGTGAAGACAGTTGGCTTAACATTTAATTTGAATATCCAACAACAGTAAAAAGCCACCTTATATCTAGCCTGAATTTTAGTACTATGGAGTTATATTTAATCTTGGGTTATGTTGGGGCCGTTTTAATCGGATTAGTCTTAGGCCTCATCGGTGGTGGTGGATCAATTCTCGCTTTACCAATTTTAGTCTATTTATTTGGTATTCATCCTGTAACTGCAACAGCCTATTCGCTTTTTATCGTGGGTACTGCTGCGCTCGTGGGCACTGTGAAAAACTTAGGTCAGAATTTGATTGACCTAAAGACCGGGATTTTTTTCGCATTACCAGCGATTACAGCTGTTTATCTCACTCGCAGATATTTAGTGCCCGCCCTTCCTGACCCTTTGTTAAGCACAGATTCATGGGAGTTATCTAAATCCATGGGGCTCATGATTTTATTTGCTATAATTATGGTTTTTACGTCAATCTCTATGATTAAAGATCCTTCTGATAAATTAGAATTAAACGGGCCATCTAAACGGCAATATAATTCTTTAATTATTCTCTTAGAAGGGTTTTTGGTAGGAGTATTAACTGGAATCGTTGGAGCTGGTGGTGGATTTTTAATCATTCCGGCTTTAGTACTACTCGCCAAATTACCAATGAAAAAGGCCGTGGCTACTTCATTGCTAATCATTGCCGTTAAATCATTGATTGGTTTTATCGGTGACATTCAGGTTCTCGATATCGAATGGGCTTTTCTTTCATTTTTTGCGCTGCTATCTATTATTGGTATCTTTGTTGGAGTTTATTTAAATCGAATTGTGTCGGGACAAAAATTAAAGAAAGGCTTCGGGTGGTTCATTCTAATTATGGCTTTAGTCATATTGGTTCGAGAGGGACTTCACCTTTAGTTTTAGCTATGTCATTATAAAAACTAATCGACTAATTTAACTCTGTCAATGAATTGAAGCGGGGTGGCCTTTCATAAAATAGAATGCTATGAAAATTGAGCAAATTTACACCGGATGTTTAGCGCAGGGAGCGTACTACATTGAGAGTAAAAACGAAGTGGCCATTATAGACCCCCTCCGAGAAGTGAGGCCCTATCTCGATCGCGCAGCACAATCTGGAGCAACTATCAAATATATTTTTGAAACTCACTTTCACGCCGATTTTGTTAGTGGTCACTTAACCTTATCAAAAACAACTGACGCTCCAATTGTTTATGGACCAAACGCCAATCCCGATTTCGATGCTATTATTGCCTATGATCAACAGGTATTCTCTCTCGGAGAAGTTGAAATTATTGCTCTTCATACACCAGGCCATACTATGGAAAGCACTACATATTTATTAAAGGATGCCAAAGGGAAAAATCACGCGATTTTTAGTGGAGATACTCTATTCTTGGGAGACGTTGGGCGTCCTGATTTGGCACAAAAAGCAGCACACATGACCCAGGAGGATTTAGCTAGTATGCTGTTTGATAGTTTGCGAAATAAAATTATGCCCCTTGAGGATGAGGTCATCGTTTATCCAGCGCATGGTGCAGGATCTGCATGTGGTAAAAAAATGATGAAAGAGACAGTGGATACTCTGGGCAATCAGAAAAAAACAAATTATGCCCTTAGAGATGATATGACAAAAGAGGAGTTCGTTCAAGAAGTAACTGACGGACTTTTACCTCCTCCTATGTACTTTCCATTGAATGTCAAGATGAATAAACAAGGCTACGAGGATATCGATGAGGTTTTAGCTCGAGGAAGGCGTCGTTTAGACCCAAATAGCTTCGAAATTGCTGCCAATGAAACAGATGCAATAATCCTAGATGTAAGACATCAAAATGACTTCGTCAAGGGCCATATACCAAGATCTATTTTTATAGGCCTCGACGGTGGCTTTGCACCATGGGTTGGGACCTTGATTGGTGATGTTTCGCAACCAATCCTACTAGTTGCGCCAGAGGGCCGAGAGGAAGAGGCGGTAATGCGGTTATCACGTGTTGGTTTTGATCAGACTCTCGGAATTTTGAAGGGTGGGTTTAAGGCATGGACAGCCGCTAAAAAAGACTATGACAATATTTCGTCAGTCCCTGCTGTTATGCTCGCCGAAGCTTATGTCGATAGCTTGGTTCCTATATTTGATGTGCGGAAACCCAGTGAGTTTAATTCAGGACATATCCAAGGAGCAATTAACACCCCATTAGATTTTTTAAATAATCACCTAGCAGCATTGCCCCAGGATGAGAAGTTTTATATTCATTGTGCAGGCGGATACCGCAGTGTGATTGCCGCATCCATCCTGAAAAGTCGTGGTATTCACAATTTAATTGACGTAGCAGGAGGGTTTCAAGCAATACAAAAGACAACTTTACCGAAATCCAAATATCTGCAATCCTTAAGCCTTTAAATTACGCCTTTAGTAAAATTATTCCGCTTAAGAGCTCTAAAAATTGTTTAATCTTAATCGATTAAATTTTAACTCCTTTTATAAGTTATTTCTTATACTCTATTCTAAAATAAATCTTAGGAGACACTCTATTTTCTAGGGACTACATTTTATAAATCCAATCTGCCGGATTGAGTTTTTGAGTGTCTTGATAAACAAAAAACTTTAGCAATGTCTGACCTGATTTGGGATGTGTAAATACGATGCCTAGGGATTGTTTCGCGTAGACCCTTTGTCCTTTTTTCACTTTAATATCTACCAAATTATTGTAAATAGTAATGTAATTACCATGACGAATATAAACCGCCTTATTAGCTCCTTTGAGTTGTTGAATTTGTAAAACTTCCCCGGCAAAAACCGCTCGTGCATCTGATTGCATTTCGGTAATGATCTCAACCCCATTATTATTTTGCGTAACATTAGGAAATTGCGGATGTCGACGTTTTCCAAAGGGAGTAATCACTCTGCCTTTGGCTACTGGCCACGCCAAACGTCCCTTATTGTTTTTAAAATCAGTCGCCAATGCTTTAGCCTCTGGGGTCAGTTCGAAAGTCGCAATTCTCGTACTCTTGCCACTCGCCTTATTAGCCGCTGCAATTGCTTTCTTAATCAAGCGGTCTATCTCTCCTGCTATGCGATTCGCCTCTCTTTGGCGATCCCGGATTTGAGCAGTATAAATGCGCTCATCTTTTTTTAGTTCACTAAGCAATCGATCTTGATTCTTACGTTCCAGATCAAGCCTAGCCTTAGCTTGTTTACTTTCTTTGACTAAATGTTGTTTTTCAGCTTTTTGACCCAACAATAATTCATTTAATTTGCGAAGTTTCTTTTCTCTCATCTCAATTTCCAACCCTTGCGTCTTTCTGAACTGTGTATACTGTTTCATATATTGAAGCCGCTTATAAGCTTGCAAAAAGCTTTCTGACGATAGAATAAACATGAGGCGACTTTGCTGTGATTTACTTTTGAAGGACTGCCGAATCATTGCCGCATAGTCGTCTTTCAGCACTTTAAGCTCCTCTTGAAGCTGGGTAATAGTATACTGGTTGTTGTTAATTTCACGACTCAAGTAATTAGCCTGCTGATTGGTCAATCGAATTAGTAGCTCTCGTGATTTAATCTTTTCATCCAAGCTCTGTAATTGAATCAAAAGATTAGACTTTTGATCTTTAGTCTCAAACAATATCGTATTTATCGTTTCGATTTCCTTCAAAATCTCTAATCGTTGCTGCTCAAGAGCCTTTTGGCGTTGGTCTTGGCCAAAAACCATTGAACCCAACAAAAATATAGTTAAACAAAATAAAGTCTTAAGAATATTCATAATGTTCATGGGTCAATGACTTTAAATCCTTTGGGGATCTCAAAGCCAAAATTAAGCCGATCTAGGAGGTCAATTTGTTTTAAATCCAAACGAATTGCAGTAGTCGCATCAGAGGATTTTAAAAACAAACTCAATTGTTTTGGAAAATGCTGTTCCGCGATAGTAGTATAATCTTTATACTTTAGATCAACGGAAGTTGGTACAGAGCCACTTAGGCTTAATTCAGAGCGCCCAAGTCTAAAATTTTCAGGGCATATCGCATTAAGGACTCTCCATCCAACACGGGTGTAAACAGGGCCCAAGACATATTGATTATTTCTAATATTATGAACAGTGTTACGCTCCATATAGATTGCCGATTGCCCCAATAAAATATCCTGCAACTGTTTAATTGAAACCGGGATACCAATCCATCGAGAAATTTCAGTTATTGGGGCCTCAAAATAAATTTTTTTCAGAGATTCATAGTAGTATACTTTGTCTTTTGTTATTAAGCCTTTAGCTAAAGTCACACCAAAAATCGATGCCTTCATCCAAATCGTATCTCCATATTTCATTCTAAGGGATAGATTTACCTTTTGTCGTTGTCCCTCTCTTTCATATGTTAACTGGGCCCGCGCAGCATAATATTCAAAATGGGGGCGCGTCTGCGTATGTGCTCGAATTATTTGAGTACTACTCAATTTAGGATTTGGAACTGTCCCGCTCAAATCGGCAACAGTGCGACAACCTTGGCTCAAAATAAGAAATGCCATTAACCATGCTTTATATATGAAAATCTGTTTCATTATTGTGCTTTATCCATCCACTTTTTAGCCTCATTGTCCCGGCCAAGTTCTAAATAAATCAATGAACCCTCCTGATGCAACATACGATATTGGTTTGAACCAGCCAGTGCAAAATCTAAACCGGCTAAAATTTGAACTTCAGCCAATGCAAGGTTGCCTAAATAACGATGCCCTTTAGCGACAATTACATAACACATGGGAGAGGCCGGATACAACGCCAGTGCTAATTCCGCTAGCTCCAGACCCTTTTGATAATTCTCTTTGGAATAATATATACTAGCCAATAGTAAAAGACCCTCATTGTTATTCTCCTCCAATTTCAATGCCGTTTGAGCGAATTTTTGCGCTTGATCAATCACCATACGATCCAAAAAGTAGCTAGCTAACGCTAGTGCTATTTCTGAATCAACTATAGGTTCGAGTTGAGGAATCAACAGGTTAAAGGACTCGTGATACTGCTCATCTATAGATTGAGCGGCGAAAGAATCAATAGCCTGTGCTTTGACCTCTGGCGAAAGTGCACCCGTATCAAAAATTTTTTTAAGTGACACTAAGGCTTTTTTTATTGCTCCCTTTTTCAATAATTCAAGGTAACGAACCTGTTCCATTGGTTCAAAGCCAGTTTGGATAGCATAAGTCTGTATATTTTGAGCACGTTTTTTCTTAAGTTCATTGTTGATCACTATCAGCTCTGGAGTTTGCCCTAAAGAATCTATCAGGCTACTCAATAATACATCTGCCTGA
>MDTG01438916.1_pt1 | contig 21978 bp, 18 predicted proteins | sample 811421 | NCBI WGS metagenome assembly MDTG01 (sample SAMN05326645, study PRJNA326480) | marine metagenome | isolation source: seawater | place: Pacific Ocean: South East | collected 2011 | reverse complement strand
TTGAATGAAGTGGATGTTCTTTATAATCAAGTGCTATTGTTGGTTCATCCCAATATAGTATCATATTTTGTTTATCGTTAAATGATAACATATATAGCATGCTATAGTAGTAACTTTGTAAATCACTTATAATAATCTCAACCTTTTCTCCATTACTGTGATCTGGTTTTTTAATTATACCTTTTTTTGTTTTAATTTCATTATATTCTGAAATAGCATTAAAATGTAGACGAATATCTTCTATTTCACTACATCCAAACGCAAAAGCAACTTTTTTACCCATTGTTATCATATAATTAGCAAGTGTTAATCCAACATGTCGTGCGGCACATATAAATATAATTTTATAATTATTTAATAAACATATTGGTGTCATTGTTTTACCTGTACCAGTTGGAGCACTGTAAAATATTAATGAAGCTGATATATTATTTTTATCATGTTTGTTTTTAAAATATTGTATTAGTTCTTTTTGATGATGATAAAGACTTAATTTATCATTTTTTTCGTAATTAGCAATTACATAATCGTGATAATTTTCTAAAATAATTTCTTTATTAATATTTTCATCAACAAAATAAATTATATTACTATAAAAACGCATAAAAGCATTGTTCAATTTAAAATTTTTATAGTTAACAAGTATTTTTTTAATTAAATAAGAATATAGTCCAATATAATAATCTTTCTTGTGTTTTATATAATGAAGCATATTAACAGCTAATATAAACAATTTTATTTCAATAATATTTGTTTTTTTACTATTGTTTACTTTAATTGAAATATTATCAAGAAGATTTTGAATTTTTTTACATGATGATTCAATTTTAATTAAAGTAACTTTTTTACATGAATTTTTTTTAACATTTATATCTTTTTTTATATTTTCGCATGAAATATATTGTTTATTTCTTTTAAAAATTTTACTATATTTTTCTTCTAATTTTTCAACATAAATCAATAATATGTGTTGAAAAATATAATCATCATAACAAATATCATTTATTTTTAGATAATTATTGAGTGATAAATATTTATAAATAGTGTAATTACTATTTTCATATGTTTCATTTAAAAATTCTAATATATATTTATCATTTACATTACATGGTTTTTCAATTGAATCCCATTCATCTTTTTTTAACTTTAATTGATTAATTTCATCCATATCGGTATTATTATTTATAATAAATTAGTAAATAAAATTTAATTCAATTTTTTATATTATATTTACATGATTTATACTTTAATATATCAAGAGTAAATCCATTTGTAGGAAATAAATCTTTTCCGTATATATCTTGTAACAATAACCATTCAAATATACCACCAACATAAATATATAATCTAATAAAACCATATTGTTTTAATTGTAAATATTTTTTATAAATTGTTTCATCATTACAATTTTTACCATAAATTATTATTTTACAATCAAATTTAGATTTACTAATTAAATTATTTATTAATTCTTCTTCATTATTATATTGGATTGTATTTGGTATAATAACATTCTGCGTTTCATTAGACATTGTATTAATTAAATAACAATCACTGGTATTATTTTTTATTATTTCCTGAATATTTTCATAATTTATTTTATTTATTGATTCATAATTTTTAAAAATATTTTTAAAAAAATCCATAATATCCTATTTGTTGATAAAAGTATTTTTTTAATAGATAATATCTTATAATTAAAAATTATAATAATTAAAAATAAAATTTATGTTAATCGAAAGATGCTATTATCTCAACATTTTTATCATATACATTTAAAACAGCATTTACTTCAAGATTTTTATTTTCTTTTTTTTTTTTGATTTCACATACATATTTTGAATGTTCAGAATCTAAAAAATCTTTGTTTTCCAAAATATAATCAACAATATTATTAGATATTGCCCATTTAAAAAAATTTAATTGTCCTATTGTTGTCTCAAGATTAAAACCATCAAAATTTAAAAGAATTCTATCTCCTCTACAAAATGGATCAAATTTCTTTTTTTTGAATGATTTACCCATTAATTTATAACTTTGAAAAACATTAAATTCTTTATTAGAAATTTTATATATAATATAATGATTTTTTGAATAATTTGTAACAAACCAATCAATCAATCTTAAACTTATACCCATTTTTCCATTAATAATATTTGTGAAAGTTTTCATAACATTATTATCATTATAATATATAAGTAATTTATTTAATAAAATGTTATTTTGATTATTATTATAATTCATAATATTAGATAAAAAGCTTTTTTATTTTTAAGTTTTTTTTGAATATAATAAAATATATTCATTTATTATTTTCATTATTATCACCTTGTTTTTTAATTATCATTTGTTTTGTAAATTTAAATTTTTCATGAGATCTTCTTCTTTTTTGTAAATTACATTGAAGACAACTAACACATGTATTTTCATTCGTATGAGACAAATTATTGTCTATTCTATCTAATGTCCACATATTTTTCTGTCTAATATTTTCATTTATAAAACACAAACGACATTTGCAATAATAACATTTTAATTTACACGTTAATAATTTTTCAACAACTTCTTCAAAAATAATGTTGTTTTCTGTATTTCGATATTTTTTTTTATCTTGGTTTATGTAACTATTAATTTTCTCTTGAATACGATTTTTATATAATATATCATGATCAAAATTTATATTCATATATATTTTTCTTAATTTATCACAATCTTCGTTATAATCATTTAACGTAAGAAGTATATCATTATTTTTTTTTTCATAATTTATAATATTTTTTCTTTTAGATTTTGGTTTTTCAATAATTATTTGTTTATTTGTCTTACTATTTACCATTAATTATATTATAGAAAGAAGTTAAAATTATATTAATAAAATAATTTAAATATGAATGAAGAAAGTATAATTTTAAATGACTTTCTATTAAATGAGATTGAGATAAATAAAAAGGAAATATGGAGTAAATTAAATAATGCTTTGAAAATTATTAAAGTTAAAGCATATACACAAGATATTCTTAAAGATAAATATAATCTTAATGAAGATGAGATGAAAAATACAGATAAATATTTGCTAGGGTTATTAGAAAAAAAAATTATAAATAAAAATAATGATGTTATTTATAATAAAGAAAATGAAAAATTAGAAAAAATTAATCATCTTGATTTCAATACAAACACAAGAAAATTTTTTTATAAGAAAGATAAAAAATCATCAATATCAACAACAATGCGCAAAAATCATAAAAGAAATAATTTATCACTAAAAAAAAATAAAAAATAAAAAAATTGATTTAATAATATAGTTTAATCAATTAACTAAATTATTATATTAGATGAATAGCGAAGATTTTGAAGAATACTCTTATGTTCTATGTGAATACTATGTAAAAGAATTTCCACTCGAAATGAGCAATGAAAATTATGAAAAACTTATTTGTGATGAAATTATAAATAATTTAATTGAATTTCAAAATAAGGAAATTAACGAAAATATAGATTCATATAAAACTAAAGTAAATGATTATCTTATAAAATATTTAAATAAAAATTATATTTGTCGTTGTGATGGGAATACATATATGAAAGAGACTATAGATAATATTGAAATAAATAAAATTTCAGAAAAATTATCATATTTAAAGAATATAAAACAACCAGAACAACGAACAAATGAGTGGTATACTTTTCGTCATGAACATTTAACTGCTAGTAATTTATGGAAAGTTTTTGGAACTAAAAGTAACATAAATCAGTTAGTTTTTGAAAAATGTAAACCTTTGAATATTAATAAATACAAAGGAGATTTTGCTGAAACACCAATGAGTTGGGGACAAAAATATGAAGATGTATCTATAATGGTTTATGAAGATAAATATAAGACAAAAATTTATGATTATGGATGTATTCCACATAATAAATATGAATACTTAGCTGCTTCACCAGATGGAATAAATGACTGTAAAACTTCACCTTTATTTGGAAGAATGCTGGAGATCAAAAATATATATAATAGAAAAATTACTGGTATTCCAAAAAAAGAATATTGGATACAAATGCAGTTACAAATGGAAGTTTGTAATTTGGATGAATGTGATTTTTTAGAAACACGATTTAAAGAATATGAATCATATGAAGAATTTATTCAAGATGGAAGTTTTACACATACAAAAAATAATATGTTAAAAGGTATTATGCTATATATAATTGATAAAGTGAATAATTGTCCAAAGTATTTGTATATGCCACTATATTACAATATAGATCAATATGAGAAATGGGAAGAAGAAAATATGAATTTATTCAATAATGATCAATATGAATGGTTTCGTACTATATATTGGAGATTAGATGAAATTAGTTGTGTTTTGGTTAGAAGAAATAAATATTGGTTTGAAGCAGCAGTTGATAAATTAAATGAAACATGGAATATCATTAAAAAAGAAAGACAAGATGGTTCTTATATTAAAAGAGCACCAAAGAGTAAAAAAACAGTAAATAATAATCAAGAAGAAAATGTTAATAAATCACAATTAAATGACGCATTAATTATATTATACTAAAATATATATAAAATAAATTATAGTTATAATATTAATAAAACATGGAAATAATGATTAAAAAATCTCCTGAACAAATTATTTTTGAGTTTATGATATTTTATGTTAATACTAAAATTAGAAAAAATAAAATGTACAAATTTATAGCTGAAATGACTACATATTTACATAAATCACCGATTGAAATAAATATAAAACAAAAAAAACTTGATAAATTGTTATCATTAAAAAACAAATTAAATAATTTGAAAACAATTAACATAAATGTTCAGTTAATTGCTTGTTTATGGTTAGAATTATGTTGTAAGAAAATAGTATTAAATAATGGTTTTTTTACAATTGAACGAACATTGAAATATTTAGGTTTAAATGTTATGATTGACCAAAATTTTGATTTAAATAATGAACTCGAAAACTATGTTATTAAAAACTATAAAGAGTTTATAAATACTAAATTTTTACCGTTAAACTGTGAGGTTATAGATAAAGAAAATGATAATAATGTTATAAAATGTTTTAGGATAAGACCATCTCTTATAGAAATTGAAGGTAAATTATATGGAATTTGTATAGAAATTGATCAGAGTCATTATACAGCAAGATTTTTTGGACTTATTGATGCTGATTCATTGCGTATATATAGAAAAAAATTACCAAAAAATGATATATTCGATGATTTAAAAAAACGTTATAAAATAAGTAAAGAAGAAGCAAAACCATATTTAAATTGTTTGAGTTATAGAGATTATTTGGAGCTAGAAACACGACAAATTACAAATAAAGTGAAACAATTAAAAGAAAAATTTGATTTTTATAAAACAGCTGATTTATCAATTTTATTAAGTGAATATCAATTTTTGAATGAATATTTTAGAATTGAAATGATATCATTATTGCTTGAATTAGGATTAAAAAATCAAGCTAATTATTTATATCAAATCATTCCAATATCTCTCAAATTTTTAGATTGGGAATTACAGAAAAAAATTTTTACATCAATATCATTTGTTTTTGATTTAGCAAACGCAAAAGAAGAAGATATACCATATGAGACACAAATTGATAATTTAAATACATGTGAAAGTAATAAAAATAAGGCATATGAAAAACTAAAAAATATTACACAATCAAATGATGGTGATTCAAAATCTCAGAAATATTTGGATGGATTTTTGAAAATTCCATTTGGAATATATAAGAGTGAAGATGAACTGGAAGATCCTGGTAAAAAATTAGTTGCTAATTTATATGAAAATTATCCATCATATAAATCAAAAAAAGTTTTATTGAGGTTAGGAAACAACTATATTAAAATTTTAGAAAAAGCAAATAGTTACAAACAAAGTAAAGATTTTTGTAATGGTGCTTTGAAAAAATTGTGGGCAGCACGAGAAAAACAAAAATCATACTTAAATAAAGTTGATGATATATTAAAAAATTGCGTACATGGACATGACCTTGTAAAAATACAAATTCGTAGATTATTAGCTCAATGGATTTCTGGTGGACAATCTGGAATAGTATTAGGTTTAGAAGGTCCACCAGGTAACGGCAAAACAACACTTATTAAAGAAGGTTTAGCAAATTGTTTAATAGATAATAATGGACAAAAACGTCCGGTTGGATTTATACCATTAGGTGGTATGACAAATGGATCATCTTTAGTTGGTCATGGTTATACTTATCAGGGTTCAAATTGGGGTAGAATTGTTGACATACTTATGCAGAGTAAATGTATGAACCCTATTTTTTTATTTGATGAGTTAGATAAAGTAAGTAATACAGAGCATGGAAGAGAAATTTTCAGTATTTTAACTCATTTGACTGATAGTACACAAAATGATGAATTTTATGACAAATATTTTGATGGAGTTAAACTTGACTTATCTAAAGCTATTATGATTTTTACTTTTAATGATAGAAGTAGAATAGATCCTATTTTATTGGATAGAATGACTGTAATAGAAACAAATCCTTTATCCATAGATGATAAAAAAATTGTATGTAAAAATCATCTAATGCCTCAAATATGTAAATTAGTTGATATTGATCCAAAACAAGTTAGTATTCAAGATGAAGATATTGAAGATCTTATTTATGATTACACATATGAAGCAGGGGCACGTCAATTAAAAAGGTTAGTACAAAGTTTAGTTCAAGAATTGAATTTACAACGTTTAATGAACCCAGATACAAAATTAATTATTGATAGATTTTTAATACATGACGTATTTAAACATAAAGATAAAATAAGAAAAAAATCTGTTACCGATAATGAAATTACTGGACAAATAAATGGTATGTATGCGAATACTCTTGGATTAGGAGGAATTTTACCAATACAAGTATCTAAAAATGTTGCTGAAACAAAATTAGAATTAACAGGAACACAGGGAGATGTTATGAAAGAAAGTATGAAATGCGCACGTAATGTAGCATTTAGTTTAATGAATAATGAAACAGATAATTTTGATCCAATTGAAATGAAATATGGACTTCACATTCATTGTCCTGAAACAAGTACGCCAAAAGACGGACCATCGGCTGGTGGCGCAATATGTATGGCCATATATAGTTTATTATCAAATAAGCCAATTCTACAAAATGTTGCTATGACAGGTGAAATTGATTTAATAGGTAATATTACAGCAATTGGTGGGTTAGACGCAAAATTAAATGGTGCGAAACGTGCAGGTATTAAAATAGCTCTTATTCCAAATGAAAATTTACCTCAATTAGAAAGATTAAGACAAGAAAAGAAAATTATTGAAGATGAAAATTTTCATGTTTACGATGTTAGTCATATTGATGAAGTTTTAGAATATGTATTTGCTTAGTATTATTTGAATATAATTATACTATTTTATAGTTAAAAATAGATTTATATATATATATAATGAAAACATTATCAAAAATATTATTAGGAAAAATATTTTTAAACCCAAATTTTAATTTTTTGACAATAAAAAATCAAAATTTTTGGAAACACTATACATATAGAGAATTATATTCTCATATTTGTCATACAAGAAAAATATTAGAAAATATGAATATTGAAAAAGGTGATAGAATTGCTTATAAAGGTGATAATTCATTAAACTGGATATCTTGGAATATTGCTGTAAATTCACTTGGCGCTGTTTGGGTACCAATGTATAATAATCAAAACTTAAACTATTGTAAAAATATTATAAAAGATTGTAGTCCAAAGTTATTATTAACTGATGATATAAATATTGATATTAATGTTGATAAAATTAATTATAATTATAATATTGAAAAGTTTTATACTTTTGAGGAAGAATTTCACTGTGAAGATAATGAATTAGCAACTCTTATATATACATCAGGGACAACCGGAGGACCAAAAGGTGTAATGTTAAGTAATAATAATATTTTATCAAATATTAGAGGTATTCATAATAGATTTAAAGAAAGACCTTCATCAACATCATTAAATATTTTACCTTGGGCACATATATACAGTCAAACTTGTGAATTATATTATAATATGATACATAATCATAGAACTGTAATATCGTCTAATAAAGAAAAATTTTTAAAAGAATGTAAAGAAATAAAACCTGATACTTTATATTTAGTTCCTAGAGTTTTAGATGTAATAAAAGAAAAGTTACAATTTTTAGATAAACCAATTATTAAAGTAATACTTCCATATATTTTAAATTATCTTCTTGGTGGTAATGTAAAAACTATATTTCTAGGTGGCGCAAAATTGAACGAAGATACCAAACAATTTTTTGTAGAAAATAATATAACTTTATGTGAAGGATATGGTTCAACTGAAACATCTCCAATTATTTGTGTAAATAATGTAAAAGGATCACGAAATATTAATTCAATAGGTAAAATTTTAGATGATATTAAAGTTGAAATTGTTGATAATGAAATACAAGTTTCTGGGCCAAATATTATGATAGGATATTGGAATAATCAACTTGCTAGTGACGAAGTGTTAATCAATAGAGATAATAATATTTGGTATAAAACTGGAGATAAAGGAAGTATTGATAATCAAGGATTTATGTATTATCAAGGAAGAATAAGTGAAAACTATAAATTAAGTAATGGAAAATTTGTTGATGTTAGTGAGCTTGAACATAATATTAAAAAATATGTTAAAGGTAATTTTGTTGTTTTTGGAGAAAATATGAAATATAATAATTTAATCACAGATGAAAATATATCAAATGAAAAACTAAAACAAATTAATAATAGTCTCGATTCATACTTGAAAATTGATAATGTAATTCAAATAAGTAAAGAAGAATTTAATAACTTTTTAACACCAAAAATGAGTATAAAACGAAACGAAATAATTAATTACATATTAAATAAAATTAATAACTAGAACTTAAACATATAATATTATAAATATCATAAATTATGTATAAACGTATTTTTAATATTATAAAAGGTAGAATTCCAAAAATATCAGATACCGAATTAATCGCACTTCAAAGTGGTAATGTATCAATTGATAGAGAAATATTAAAAGGTAATTTAACTTATCCTAATAAAAACAAATTAGAAAATAAATTTCCAAGAGAAAAATTAGATGAATTATTAAATACTTATGATCAAACCAAAATATATCCAAATGATAATGATAATTATTGGGTTAATTATCTTGCAAAAAATAAATTTTTTAGTTTCTTAATTGATGAAAAATATGGTGGAAATAAATTATCTGTTACTGAGTTATCTAATATTCTTACAGAAATTTCAAGTTTAAGTCCAGCATTAGGTGTAACAGCTATGGTACCAAATTCATTGGGTCCAGGTGAATTAATTACTTTATATGGAACTGATTACCAAAAAGAACATTATTTACCTAAGCTGGCAAATGGTGAATATATACCCTGTTTTGGTTTAACTGGACCAAATAACGGGTCTGACGCAACTGGAAGTATTGACAAAGGTATGGTTGTCAACCACAGAGGATGTATAAAAATAAAAGTAAAATTAAATAAAAGATATATTACTCTAGCTCCTGTATCCAATTTGATGGGCATTGCTTTTGAACTTGAAGATCCACATTTTCTTCTTGGTAAAAGTGGAATAAGTATAGCACTTGTTGAAAGAGAACATTTGAACCTAATACAAGAAACACATCATAATCCATTAGATGTTGGGTTTCCAAATGGTACTATAAAAGGGGAAATTTATCTAGATGTAGATCAAATAATAGGTGGAAAAGATAATATTGGAAACGGTTGGAAAATGTTAATGGAATGTTTGTCTGCTGGTCGTGCTATTACTTTACCAGCAACCGCAAATGCTAGTAGTAAAGTAGCAACATTTGGTATACATAATTATATAAAAAGTAGAGAACAATTTAGACTTACTTTATCTCAAATGGAAGGAATACAAGAAAAATATGTTAATATGATGTATAACACATGGATAATACAATCTTCTATAAATATGACAAATGATATTTTAGATCAAGGAAATTCACCTTCTGTAATTAGTGCTATTATGAAACAACAAACAACTGAGCGAGCAAGAATTGTTTTAAATGAAGCTATGGATATTCATGCTGGAAGTGCCATTTGCTTAGGATATGGTAATTTTTTAGAGAAATTTTATAAAGGTGTCCCAATTGGGATTACAGTTGAAGGTTCTAATACGTTAACGAGATCATTAATTATATTTGCTCAAGGACTTAACAAAAGTCATCCACATATTTATCCATTATTATCGTCAATTTTGAATAACGATCTAGAAGATTTTAAAATAAATTTTAAAAAAATTGTATATCATTCATTAGATTTATACATGAAAAGTTTTTCTATATTTTATAGATATAATACTGATTTAAATCAAGAAATTATTAGATACGCAACATTAACTAATTTTGTAGCATTAAAGGCTGGATTATTAAAAAAAGAACAAATGTTATCAGGTGATATGGCTGATATGTTTAGTAACTTGTATTTAGCTATTAGTGTTCAACATGAATATAATAATAATAAAACAAGTAAATTATTAACAGAATATGTTATTAATAGATTGTTAAATGAAAACAGAATAATAATGAAAAGAGTAATTAATAATTTAGGTTTAATGGAAAGAATTACATTATCACATTTAATTATAAATCCAAAACCAGTATCATATGAAAATGAAAGAAAAATATTTCAAGAAATAATGAAGAACCCTGCTATTATAGAAGAAATTAAAAAAAATATTCATGTAAAAAATAATATATTATATGATTTACAAAATTATATAGAGTTAAAAGAAAAAAACATTTACGATAAAGGTTTGTATAAAAAAATTATTAATGTAGGGGAATTTGAAAATTAATTATGTAATAAAAATTTTTATAAATAATATATAAAAACTTGAATATAAATAAAATACAAATATATAAATGTTTAATGAAATCATATTTTAAAAAATTTAAAAGTATAATCAATGAATATTTAAATACTAAACAAACTTCAAACAACAAAAGTCCACCAAATTCACCATATAATAGAAATGATAATATATCATTTGATTCTGTTTATTCAATAAAGTCATCCGATAGTGACCATTGTTTATCTTCTCGTTTGTATTTATCCAGTCCAAAATTTATGAAAAAAAATGATATGTCATTAATAAGTATTTCAAGTGATGGTAGTATATCAAGTATGGAAAGTCAAGAAAATCTTTGCTGTATATGTTTACAAGATTTAAAAGAATCAAAGTCAATGAATATGACTCAATGTCATCACAGTTTCCATGTAAAATGCGTAAAACAATGGCTTGTTGAAAAATCTACTTGTCCACTATGTAATTCTAATCAAGATAAGTTAAAAGAACGTTTGAACTTATAAAAACTTTAATTTTACTAGACAAAATATTATAATAAACATTTTGCCTCGTAATTTAAATTTATCAATTTGAAATTAAAAATAAATAAAAATTGAATTTAAACATATTTACCTATTATTTAATACAATGATAAGGAATATCATTTTTGTCTTTTTATTATTATCAGGTATTATCACTGAAAATGTAACGACATCATTTCAACCTCAAAAAGCTACAAATTTTTATTTCAATAGTTACAATTATTTAGATTTTTTAAATTCTAAAAGAAATATGTTACATAGTAATAATCATCCAAAAAATCCTAATTATGAAAATTCCAATAAAAGAGAATATTGGAATGATGACGAATGGCCAAAAGATGATGAAAAAGATAATAATGATAAACCAAATAAAAAACAAGCATTTTTATTTCCAGGTCCAGATGGAAGAATGAATATATTTATTCCAGTTGATGATGATAATAGCAATGAAGAAAAATATTTATCCCCGTATGAAAACTATAAACAAGAAAGAATAGATCGTAAAAACAAACGCCGTGATAAAAAAGATTTGAAAAGTGAAAATTTTGAAGTGGTACAAAATAATCGTTTTAATTTTTCTAGTGTTGGTGGTTATCAAAATGTTAAAGAAGAATTAATGCAGTGTTCTGATTTATTGATTAATTATGATAAATACAGTAAATATAATGTTCGTACACCAAAAGGAGTAATTTTAGAAGGTCCGCCTGGAAATGGAAAAACTTTATTAGCAAAAGGTTTTAGTGGTCAAATAAATGCGTCTTTTATATCTACATCTGGTAGTGAATTTCAAGAAAAATATGTTGGAATTGGCTCTTCTCGTATGAGAGAATTATTTGAATTAGCATCGAAAGCAAAACCGTGTATTATTTTTATAGATGAAATTGATGCCCTTGGAAGAAAAAGAGGTGCTGGTGATGACTCATCTGATTCTGAACGTGATAATACACTCAACCAATTACTAACATTATTAGACGGATTTGAACAGTCTAATGGTGTATTTTTGATGTGTGCTACTAATAGAATTGATTTATTAGATTCAGCATTATTAAGACCCGGTCGTATTGATAAAAAAATATTTATCAGCAATCCTGATAGAGCTACTCGTGAAGAAATTATAAATATTCATTTAATAGGAAAACCACATGATAGAAAAATAACTATGGATGTATTACTAGAAATGACAAACGGATTATCTGGTGCTGAAATTGAAAATCTCTTGAATGAAGCAATGTTAAAAGCTTTACGAGAAGATAAATATATAATTACAACAGATGATTTAGAATATGTATTAAGTCGTACTCTTGTTGGTTTTCAAGCAAGTAAAAATATTTATAGTGTTGATATGATTGAACGGATCGCAATACATGAGCTTGGACATGGTATTATTGGAATGCTCCTTAGTTCTCATCCCAAAATGACAAGTATAAATTTAAATTTATGGTCACCATCTTCACCTGGTTATACAGTATTTGAAACAGAAGAAATTGACGCAAATATATTTACAAAAGAAAAATTATTTGCTCATTTAATTGTTCTTTTAAGTGGAAGATGTGCTGAACAGATATTTTTCAATGATAGTGTTACAACTGGTGCGTCAAAAGATTTTGAAGAAGCGTATAAATTAGCTCAACGTATGATTACAGTATATGGTATGGGTGATAAGACATTTTATGCTTCAAGTAGTGATAAATCAAAAGAATTAATTGATAATGAAATTACAAAATTACTTGAAAATGCTGAGACAAAAAGTAAAGAAATAATAGAAGACGCAAAAAACTTATTTAATTATTTAAAACATTTATTGATCCAAAAACAAAATATTAGACGCGAAGAAATAGAAAAAATAATTAATACTAATTTTCCATATTTGATATATAAACATTATGAAATTTAATAATATTAATATAATATAATGAAAAGAAAAACAAAAACAAAAACACTAAAAAAATATCCAAAAAAATATGTTCCAAAATATTTAAATACTTCTAACAGAAAAAAACAAGCAAAAGAAATCGATAAAAGTAAAAAAGAATATAAAAAAGGGAAATATTATACACGTAAAAAAATTAATTCATATAAACATGTTAAATCACCTCATATTAAAAAAGCAATTAAATTATATAATATTGAAAATATGAAATTAAATAAATCATTATCAAAAAAAACAGGATGTTCTTTAAAAGCATTAAAACATATATATAAAAAAGGTCAAGGTGCGTATTATAGTAGTGGATCTAGACCAAATCAAACAGCTGATTCTTGGGCATATGCTAGAGTAGCAAGTTCTATTACAGGGGGTAAAAGTTCAAAAGTAGATTATCATATTTTAAAAGATGGTTGTTCTTCAAATAGTAAAGCTTTAAAACTCGCACAAAAAAATTTAAAACTAAGAAAAACTGCAAAAAGAAAAATAAAAATATAAACTAATTCGTGTAAAAACAAAATTATCATTTTATTGTATTAAATATTTTTAGAATAAAATTATAATTGATTATAGAAAATTAACTTAAACTTATTATTTGATATAATATTATAACAATCATGTCAGAAGATGATGAGCATTATGTTGTCAAAAGAGATGGAAATAGAGAAAAAGTTAGTTTTGATAAAATTCTTAATCGTATTAAAAAATTGGGACAACCAAAACAATTAAATGTAAATTACACAGGACTTGTTATGAAAATTATTGATCAAATTTATAATAATATTGAAACAGAAAAAATAGATGAAGTAATGGCTCAACAATGTGCGTCTATGTGTTCTGTACACTACGATTATTATAATCTTGCTAGTTACCTTGTGATTAGTAATCACGAGAAAAAAACAACTAAAACACTTTTAGAATATATATCTTTAATCTATCAACAACCTAATCAAAATTATATTTCAGATAATTTTTATAAATTAATTAGTTCACATCATGAAGAATATGAAGCAATTATTGATACATCACGTAATTATTATATTGATTACTTCGGGTTCAAGACCCTTGAAAGAGCTTATTTAATGAAACATAAAGGAAAAATTATTGAAACTATTCAATACATGTGGATGCGAGTAGCAATTCAAATTCATGGAAATAATATGGAAAAGGTAAAAGAAACATATGATTGTTTATCCAATAAAGATTTTATACATGCTACTCCCACATTATTTAATTCAGGAACAAAGCGTCCACAACTTAGTTCATGTTTTTTACTTGGAATGGAAGATGATAGTATAAAGGGTATTTTTAATACATTAAGTGATTGCGCATCAATATCTAAATGGGCTGGCGGTATTGGACTTCATATTCATAATATTCGTTCAGAAGGAACCAAAATTAGTGGAACAAATGGATTATCTAATGGTCTTGTTCCAATGCTGCGTGTTTATAATAATACAGCTCGTTATTGTGATCAAGGGGGTGGTAAACGTAAAGGAAGTTTTGCGATGTATCTTGAAACATGGCACGCAGATATTGAATCATTTCTTGAATTAAAAAAAAATCACGGCGATGAAGAATCAAGAGCAAGAGATCTTTTTTACGCACTATGGATTTGTGATTATTTTATGGAATGTGTTGAAAAAAATGGTGATTGGTATTTAATGTCACCAGATGAATGTCCGGGTCTTCATGATACATATGGTGAAGAATTTAAACAATTGTATATTCAATATGTAAAAGAAAATAAATATTTAAAATCACTAAAAGCAAGAGATATGTGGTTTAAAATCCTTGATAGTCAAATGGAAACAGGAACACCATATATGCTTTATAAAGACGCTTGTAATGAAAAATCAAATCAAAAAAATATTGGAACTATTAAATCATCAAATCTTTGCTCCGAAATTGTTGAATATTCTGATGATAAAGAAAGCGCAGTTTGTAATTTGGCAAGTATATCTTTACCTGCGTGTGTAAAATATGACGAAAACAATAATGCGTATTTTTGTTACGATAAACTTGAAGATATTACAAAAATATTAACAAATAATTTGAATATAATTATTGACTGTAATTTTTATCCAACTGATAAAACAATGCGAAGTAATTTAAGACATCGTCCAATTGGTATTGGTGTTCAAGGTTTAGCTGATGTTTTTGCTAAAATGAAAATAAGTTTTGATAGTGAAGACGCAGAAATTCTTAATAAAAATATATTTGAAACTATATATTATGGATCAATGGTTCAATCAAATAATATATCAATAAGTAGAAGAACTTGTATGAATAGTATACAAACGGAATTTATCAATGAAATGTTTAAACAAAATAATTCCAATATAAAATGTATTATGAAAGAATTATTTGAAAATGATTTTTATAAAGAAGATTTTAAATATAATTTATGTGAAACAAAAGAAATAAATGAGATGATAAATGATTGTTATCATAAAATGAAGCCATCATTTGAAGAATTATTTGGTACTAAATTTAAAAATGTATTTAAAGAATATATTCAACAACAATATCAAAATTATGGCAATATTGTTGAAAATTATCATGAAATTCCAGAACATTTTAAAAATTTAATTAGAGATGGATGTATTGTTGGTTCTTACTCAACATTTGAAAACTCACCATTAAGTCAAGGTAAATTCCAATTTGATTTATGGAATATTCCTCAAACATCAAGACATGATTGGGATACACTACGTGAAAATATTATTAACTTTGGTGTTAGAAATTCATTATGTGTAGCATTAATGCCTACAGCAAGCACAAGTCAAATTTTAGGTAATAATGAATGTTTTGAACCATTTACAAGTAATATATATATGCGAAGAACTCTAGCAGGTGAATTTATGTTAGCAAATAAGTATCTAATACAAACTTTATCAGAAAATAATTTGTGGAATAGTAAAATAAAAAATGATATTATTCGTGAAAAAGGAAGTATACAAAATATTGATGCAATCCCAGAAAAGATCAAATCAATATTTAAAATTGTTTGGGAAATCGATCCAAAAGTATTAATTAATATGGCTCGTGATCGCGGAGCATATGTATGTCAAAGTCAATCTATGAATTTATGGATTGATGATCCAAATTACAAAAATCTTACAAAAACACATTTCTATGCTTGGAAACAAGGTCTAAAAACAGGTATTTATTATCTTAGACGTAAAGCAAAACACCAAGCACAACAATTTACTGTTGAACCAATTAAACAACCAGATAATCCAGAAAAAAATATTAATTCATTTGGATCTAGTGGAAATCTAGAACAAGTTAATGAAGATGAAGGATGTTTAATGTGTTCTGGATAAATACTATTCAAAATATTGTATTTTAAATGTAGGTAAAGTTACTAATATATAATCACATTTGGTATCACAAGGAAACACTTGAAAATCAATATAAATACTATAATTTAATTCCCATATTTCGTTAAAATGAGATATGGAAGTTACAAATAAATCTGACCGTTTTTTTTTCTTTAATTCGTTATAAGCTGTTTGTAATTTTTGTTTAGGTATTAATATATTAAATTCTTTTATTATATTATCTAATCTATCCATTTTTAAAATACTTATTGGAATATCTTCATTAACACATACTTCAACATTACAATGAAGACTACTCAACATCTGTCCTGATTTAATTTTTTTATTATCTTCAACCATATGAAATGGTTTTGACATTTCTTTTGTTTTTGTGTCTTGTAACACATATTTATAATTCTTATTAATTTTTCGTACCATAATTAAAACAGTAATAATAAATATATATATTTAAACTTCAACCTCTTTTAATTGATTTTTTATAAACTTCAACTTCAACTTTAAATTATATACTATTTTTTAGTTTAAAACTTTTACGATGCCAAGATGTATAACCATATTTTGAAATTCCTTCAATGTGTTTCTTTGTTCCATAACCCATATTTCTACTTAATCCATAATTATGATCAAGATCTGGAAACCTTACACATAAGTCCATAATATAATTATCTCTTGCGTCTTTTGCTAAAATAGAAGCAGCACTAATAGATTTATGAATTGAATCACCTTTTACAATAGTTTCGTAATTAATTATATAAACATTATTATCATATACAAATTGTAGTGGTTTGAATTTATTTCCATCTATTTTACAATTAATCATATTCAATACATCTTTTACATCAAAAGTTGAATAAACGTCATTTTTTAAAATTTTATGAATTACATTTATTATACTTTTTTTCATTGATTTTATAGTTGCTTCTAAAATATTTATTTTATCAATAGTATTTTCATCTTCATAATCAATGGAATAATATAAACAATTTTCTTTTATATACTCTGCAACATCGTGAAGTTTCTTTTTAGACGTAAATTTTTTACTATCCTTTAAAACAGTAAAATCAAATTCTGAACGTTCATGTTCATATGGTAAAACTACACAAGATGTATAAACTCTACCAAATAGTGGTCCACGACCAGCTTCGTCAACTCCTAAAATAATATTCATAGTTTCTTATTTCTTATTGTTTTTTTTTGTTTTTTTTTTATTCAATTTTCTTTTACGTAATGTTTTTAATCTTTTACTTCCTCCAAACCCTATTCTACCAGCCGGATTTGTACGTTGAAACGTATTTGTTATTGATTTTTTATTTTGTTTTTGTAATTTTATTTTATCTGTAATTTCTTGATATTTATTATTAATAATTCTTAATTGTAATTCATTTATGTTGTTATTAAAACCATTTGGCATAGGAGTTCCAAAATTTATGTTTCGCATTATATGAAATCTTCTTTTAAGTTCATAAAATTCTTCACTTGGTGTTACTGAATTTATTAATGTTTCAATTGTTCTATTCATAGGTGATGTTACCAAAATTAAATTATCAATTGAATAATTTACATTATCATTAAAAATTGTATCATATATTTCTTTTGCTTGTTCAACACCTCGTGTTGTTAATAAACTATTTTCAACAAATTCTGGTTTAATTTTATACAAGGTTTTTCTTCGTATAGGTAACACTGAACCTTTTTTTTTAGTATAAAAACCACTTTCATTTAATTTTCTATTAATTATAGCTTGATATTCTCTTTTTTTTTTAATATTATTTTCATTTTCAATATAATTTCTTTTTTCTCTAACTATATCTATTAAATTATGTAATGCTTGACCATGCCGAATAAACATAATATTACATTTTGTAAGTATGTCCGATTCATTATTTATTTCATTATAAAATGTATCTATTTCTAAAAAATTATTTAATAAATCACCTCTTGATACATATTCATATTTTATCTTTCCTTCATCATCTGGAGTATATACAACATCATAATATATGTTTTTACTACTAGAAGATATATTAATTACAGAACAATTTTTTATTCCATATTTATGTTTTCCTTTAGATTTAAGAATACTATTAACTTTTTTAAATTTAAAAAATAATCCTTGAAAATTATGTTGATGTCCACACACAACAACAGTTGGTTTATAAATTATATCTTTATTAAGTAACTTTTTATTAACTAACGGTTCTAATAATGTAAATAATTTATTCCAATTTTTTTTATATTCTTTTTTACTGCTTTTAAAATCATTTCCATTTAAAATTTGAATTGGATCATTATCAAAATCTGTACATAAAAAAACATTTGGATATTGTTTTTTATAATTTTTTTCTGTTGTATATCCTAATCGTCTTTTCATTTCACTATAAGGTCTAATTCTTTCACCTTTTTCTATTTTATTTATTATACTTTCACCTGTTTGACTATTTTGTTTATAATCTTCTAGAGACAAAATAAAATCACCCATACAATTTTCACTTGTACCTGTTGTTGTTCCACATTCTTTTATTTTTCCTGAAATACTTTCAGAATATTCTTTTAAACCAGGTATAACATATATTTTAGAATCTTTTTTATAATTTTGTAAATTTACATTTATTAATTCATTATGATTAGTTTTATTTGAAATATTTTGAGTATAGATACTTTTTCTAGTTTCTTCATTACTCATTATTTTTTAATAAAAATAATTAATATATTAATAAATATTAATATTATATAATTAGTAGAAAATAAATGTTAAAGTCACCTAAACTATATTGTCTATTAAGTCTTCTTCTTTTAGTAGTTTTTTCTGTTTTAGGAACATCTGATATATTAAATTTAAAATCTACTTTACTAGTTGAAGGATTTAAAACTGCTACTGATTCTCAAGGAGATACTTATTATGCTGCTCAAGGACCACAAGGTAATGTTGTATATGGAAAAAAAAGTAATACAGAAATGGGATCAGGAACAGATAATGGAGCTCAAGTTAAAACAATGAGTGATTCTCAAGGAGATACTTATTATGCCGCACAAGGTCCTCAAGGTAATGTTGTATATGGACAAACATCAAATACTTATAATGCCGCTGATTTAGACGATCAAACCGTTGAAGAAACCGATCCCAATAATCCTAATAATTATAACGCACGCTATGGTTCTGTAACAGGTCCTAATGGTAATACATATTACGCAGCACAAGGTTCTCAAGGTAATGTTGTATATGGTAAAGTAGATAGTGAAGGAAATTCAACTGTTAATTATACAGATGGTGGTGATTATGGTATATACTATCCAGAAAATGGTATAATTGTTGTAGACGATAAAATACCTCCTAATTCAAATAATTTTATAAGAAAAACTCAAATTGTTCCACCAGTTTGTCCAGCATGTCCTTATCCTCCTCCACCAGCAAACAAACTTGATTCTAATGGACAACCAGAGGATTTATCTAATCCTAACTATCCTGCTCCTGATTCATCATCTGGATCATCTGGATCATCTGGATCATCTGGATCATCTGGATCATCCTCATCTTCATCCTCTTATAGTTCAACTCCTACTGTTGATCAAATGATTGAACAAATCAAAAAAGAAAAATGTCCTCCATGTCCTGCTTGTGAAAGATGTCCAGAGCCTGCTTTTGAATGTAAAAAAGTACCAAATTATAGAAGTCCAGCAAGTGACAATTATTTACCTATGCCAGTTCTTAATGATTTTAGTAGTTTTTAAAAACCAAATTATATGAAAAATTTTTATAATATTATTCATATAATTTCATTTTTAGTTATATTTTTTTGAATTACGAGACAAATTAATTTACTTATAATAAGTTTTTTGAAAAATAAAATAATTATGAAATATATTCAAGAATGTTAAAAAGTAAAACAATAAATAATTTTTGTAATATTATTTACAAAATACCATCAAATAGTAAATCATTTTGTGATTTTAGTAAATTAAATTATAAAGGCTCACAAAAAATATTGACACCAAGTGAATATTTTATGAAAACTACATCAACAAAAGAAAAACGACGAAAAGTAATTCAATATTTTTACTATAAAAATCAAACTAATAAAATATTATAAGTTATCATTTGAAATTTCATTATTATCTAATTCATCTGTTTCAATATACGTTATATCATTGCTTTCTGGCTCAATCACTATATTTTGCTCATTACTTTCAACATAATTTATCTTTTCCCTATTATTATATATCATCATTTTAACATCTTTAATTAATTCTTTTATTAAGTTATCATCATTTCCTTTTAACTGCAGATATCTATTAAACATTTTTAATAACTCTGGTTTTAGTCTTTTATTTGTATCAACCCATTCATCTAATATTTCTTCTTTATCTTCATATATTTTATTCAATTCTTTGTTTCTATCTCGCAAAACCCACTTACCATCATCATACATCATGATATAATTCTCTTTTATATTTGATATATACAAATTCATATTTTGTGGATGATCTGGATTTAAATGAATTTTTTCAATTGCTTTTACAACGCAATTTTTATATTTCTTTAAACATTCATAAAAATCACCATCGTCTAAAATTGATAAATCTGTATTTTTATATGAATTTAGGTGAAAGTGAATATTATTTTGTTGAATATTTTGTATATTATTTATTTGTAATTTATTGCTTAATTTGCTTATTTGTTTGTCTCGTTTCTCAATCTGTTTATTTTTTAAATTCAATGCTTGTTCCATATTCTCAATCCTTTTGTTTTGTTCTACCATTTTCTCATTCATTAAACGTACTAACTCTTTTAGATCCTCATCCTTATTCTTTTTACAAGTATACTTTATATGACGATACATGCTTTGCTTTGTAGTAAATGTTTTATTACAATATTCACAATCAAAAATGTTGACTTTTTGTTGACTCAATGTTGACTTTTTGTTGACTAAATGTTTGTTTTTTGTTGCTCCTAAATGTTTTTTTGTTCTACAATGTCTATCATACTTTGTTTTATTTTCTGTATTATAATTACATCTATTACAGTAATAATATTTCATGTTTATCTATTTATTAAATATATTTTTAAATATTATTATTATAAATATATTTAATTTTGGTCCTTTTTTTGGTCCTTTTTGGTCCTTTTTTACTTTTTGGTCCTTTTTTATTTTTCATTGTTTTTTTTAAAGCATTATGATAATATGTGATTTATACTTAAATATACGAATTACTGCAATGTCCCAAAAAGAGTAAAAAAATGTATACTCCTTTTTTTTTTTTGGGGGGGGGGGGAATTTTTTTTT